>Ga0209050_1000138_pt1 | contig 173923 bp, 160 predicted proteins | sample Araplavi_mTSA_r2_FD_184276 | JGI IMG/M metagenome (GOLD analysis project Ga0209050, IMG submission 184276) | Arabidopsis root microbial communities from North Carolina, USA - plate scrape MF_Cvi_mTSA_r2 (SPAdes) (version 2) | ecosystem: Host-associated > Plants > Roots > Endosphere | place... | reverse complement strand
TGCGGCCATGGTCTTCCAGTTCCCGCGCAAACTCCACGATCAGGATCGCGTTCTTCGACGCCAACCCGACCAGCACGAACAAGGCAATCTGCGTGAACACGTTGTTGTCGCCGCCGGTCAGCTTGACGCCGATCAGGGCGCACAGGATCGACATCGGCACGATCAGGATCACGGCCAGCGGCAGGGTCCACGATTCGTACTGGGCAGCCAGCACCAGGAACACCAGCAGCACGCACAGCGGGAACACGTAGATCATGGTGTTACCGGCCAGGATTTCCTGGTAAGTCAGCTCGGTCCATTCGTAACCCATGCCTTTCGGCAGGGTCGCCTTGGTGATTTCTTCCAACGCAGCCTGGGCCTGGCCGGACGAGAAGCCTGGAGCCGGGGCGCCATTGATCTCGGCCGATACGTAGGCGTTGTAGCGCTCCACGCGGTCAGGGCCGTAGCTGTCTTTCACGCGCATCAGCGAGGACAGTGGAATCATCTCGCCTTTGCTGTTGCGGACCTTCAGCTGAGCGATCTGCTCGGCTTGCGAACGGAACGGGGCATCAGCCTGCACGCGCACCTGGTAGGTGCGGCCAAACTGGTTGAAGTCGTTCACATACAGCGAGCCAAGGTTGATCTGCAAGGTCTGGTAGATGGTCTGCAGCGGCACGCCCAGTTGCTTGGCCTTGGCGCGGTCGATGTCCGCGAACAGCTGCGGCACATTGATCTGGAAGCTGGAGAACACACCGGCCAGGCGCTTGTCCTGCCATGCCTTCATCTGGATCGCCTGCACGGTCTTGTACAGCTCATCGTAGCCGGCGTTGTTACGGTCTTCGATCATCATCTTGAAGCCGCCGGTGGTACCCAGGCCGTTGACTGGCGGCGGTGGGAACACCATCACGAACGCGTCCTGCACGGCCCCCATGCGCTTGTTGATCTCCGCTGCGATGGCCGCACCCGATTGCGACGGGTCGGTACGCTCGTGGAATGGCTTCAGCGTGGTGAACACGATACCGGCGTTCGGCGCATTGGTGAAGCCGTTGATCGACAGGCCCGGGAAGGCAACCGAAGCGTCCACGCCAGGGATTTCCTTGGCGATGTCGGACATCTTGCGGATCACCTGCTCGGTGCGTTCCAGCGATGCGGCGTCAGGCAGCTGGGCGAAGCCCACCAGGTATTGCTTGTCCTGGCCCGGCACGAAGCCGCTCGGCACGACCTTGAACATGATGCCCGCAGCGGCAGCCAGCACCAGGTACACGACGATGGATGCGGACTTGCGCTTCAGTACGCCCTGCACGCCGGTTTCATAGCTGTGCGAAGCGCGGTTGAAGAAGCGGTTGAACCAGGCGAAGAAGCGGCCGAAGATCTTGTCCATGACGCGGGTCAGCGCATCCTTCGGTGCGTCATGCGGGCGCAGCAGCGATGCCGACAGGGCCGGGGCCAGGGTCAGCGAGCACAGTGCCGAAATGACGGTCGAAATAGCGATGGTCAGCGCGAACTGGCGGTAGAACTGGCCGGTCAGGCCGGACACAAAGGCGATCGGCACGAACACGGCGCACAGCACCAGGGCGATAGCGATAATCGGGCCGGAGACCTCTTTCATGGCCTGGATGGTCGCATCGCGGGCCGACAGGCCGTTGGCGATATTCCGCTCGACGTTCTCCACCACCACGATCGCATCGTCGACCACGATACCGATGGCCAGCACGAGGCCGAACAGCGACAGCGTATTGATCGAGAAGCCGAAGCCGATCATCACGGCGAAGGTACCAACGATCGACACAGGCACCGCCAGCAGCGGGATGATCGATGCGCGCCAGGTCTGCAGGAAGATGATCACCACGATCACCACCAGAGCCACGGCTTCCAGCAGGGTGTGGATCACGGACTTGATCGACTCACGGACGAACTGGGTCGGGTCATACACGATGTCGTAAGCCACGCCTTCAGGGAAGTCCTTTTTCAGTTCTTCCATCTTGGCGCGCACATTGGCGGACAGCTCCAGCGCATTGCTGTTAGGGGCTTCAAAGATACCCAGGCCCACTGCGGAATGGTTGTTCAGCAGCGAACGCAGCGAGTAGCTGTTGGAGCCCATTTCAATGCGGGCCACGTCTTTCAGGCGGGTCAGCGCGCCGTCTTCATTGGTCTTGACGATGATGTCGCCAAATTCCTCGACGGAGCTCAGACGGCCCTGGGTGTTGACGGTCAGCTGGAAGTCGGCCGACTTGGAAGGCGCAGCGCCCACCACACCGGCAGCCACCTGCACGTTCTGTTCGCGGATCGCATCGACCACGTCGGACGCAGTCATGTTGCGGCCAGCGACCTTCTGCGGGTCGAGCCAGACGCGCATGGCGTAATCGCCGGCGCCGAAGATCTGCACGTCGCCCATGCCTGGAATACGGGCCAGCTGGTCTTTCACATTCAGCACGCCATAGTTGCGCAGGTACAGGTCGTCGTAGCGGCCGTTCGGCGACAGCAGGTGAACCACCATCGTCAGGTTCGGCGAAGACTTCACCGTGGTCACGCCGATCTGGCGCACTTCTTCCGGCAGGCGTGGCAAGGCGCGCTGCACACGGTTCTGCACCGCGGTTTCAGCCTTGTCGACGTCGGTGCCGATCTTGAAGGTCACGGTCAGCATCAGCGCGCCATCGGAGGTGTTTTGCGAGGACATGTACAGCATGTTCTCGACACCGTTGATTTGCTCTTCGAGCGGCGCGGCGACGGTTTCCGCAATCACTTTCGGGTTCGCGCCCGGGTAGACGGCACGCACCACGACGGATGGCGGCACCACTTCCGGGTATTCGGAGACGGGCAGCTTGAAGATCGAGATCAAGCCCGCTACGAAGACAATGATCGATAAAACCGCCGCGAAGATCGGTTTATCGACAAAGAAGCGAGAGAAATTCATGGATTATTCCTTGGTTTTCTTGGCATCGGCGGCGGCCACTTTCTGGGCTGCCATCGGGTCAAAGGTCATGTCGACCATTTCTGGCGTGATCGGCGCGCCAGGACGCACGCGCTGCAGGCCGTTGACGACGATCTTCTCGCCTGGTTTCAGGCCGTTGCGCACCACGCGCAGGCCGTCGATGTTCGGGCCCAGCACCACAGGACGGTATTCCGCCTTGTTGCCGGCGCCGACCACGTACACGAACTTGCGGTCCTGGTCGGTGCTGACAGCGCGGTCATTGATCAACACGGCTTGCTGGGTGGCAGTGCCGCCATCAAGCTGAACGCGGGCGAAGAGGCCGGGCACCAGCGAGCGGTCCTTGTTGTCGAAGGTAGCGCGCATGCGCACGGAGCCGGTGCGGGTGTCGAGCTGGTTGTCGACGAATTCCAGCTTGCCCTCATGCGGGAAGCCGGCTTCATTGGCCAGGCCAACCTTCACGGTGACAGGCTGGCCTTTGTAGGCCTGGCCGCCGACGCGGAGGAAGGTGTCTTCGTCGCCGTCAAAGCTGGCGTAGATCTTGTCCAGCGAAACCACGCTGGTCAGCACGGCGTTCGGGTCCACCAGGTTGCCGAGGGTGATCTCTGCCTTCGACACGCGGCCGTTGATCGGCGACGTGACCTGGGTGTAGGACAGGTTCAGGCGCGCTGCCTCTGCTGCCGATGCTGCAGCACGGGCCGTTGCATCCAGTTCCTTCAGTGCCGAGGCGCGCTCGTCGAATTCGCGCTGGGCGATTGCTTTGTCGGCCAGCAGCTTTTCGGCACGGGCCAGTTCCAGCTTGGCCAGGTCGGCCTTGGCGCGCGCCGAATTGGCGGCGGCGTCGGCACGGCTGGCCTCTGCCTGGAATGGACGTGGATCGATCACGAACAGCACATCACCTTTTTTCACCTCGCTGCCAGGCTTGAAGTTCACCGCGGTGATGAAGCCACTGACGCGTGGACGGATTTCCACGTGCTCGATGGCTTCGATACGACCGGAGAATTCCTGGGTTTCAGCGACGGACTTCTGCACGACGACGGCTGCCGATACTGGCGGGCCGCCTGCGGCAGGCGCCTGGCTTTCGGCCGGCTTGCTATTGGCGCTGCAACCGGACAGGATGGCCGCCGCCAGCCCGCCCATCGCCAATGCGGCAACCAGCGGCCGCACAAGAGTGGACATTTGATTCATCTTTTTCATTGTTAACCTCTTGGGGGTGAAAATTAGTTAGGAAATTCAGGCAAAAAGGGGCCCATGTGCCTCGCAGGCACTTTTTTCTAAACTTCTGTTTTATTTAAACCAGCCTTACACCGCGGGCGTTTCCGTCCCGTCGATGGCGCTGATAAAACTGGCCATCTCTTTCAGTGCAAAGCCCCTGCACGCGCATTCATTCCTGGCTCCCGGCTCCTGCAGTGGCGCCGGTGGCATGCGTCTGACTGTTGTCTTTACTCCGCAGGCGATCAATTTCGCCCCGTATTGTTCTGCTTCATCCCGTAGCGGGTCGTCTTCGGCCGAGAGGATCAGGGCCGGCGGTAAATTTTTCAGTCGGCTCGATTGCAGCGGCGACGCGTAAGGGTGGGCGCGGTCGGCAGCATTCGGCAGGTAGCCGCGGTACGCCGCGGCACAGGTATTTGCCACTTGCATCTTGTCCGGGCAGTTCGGCAGCTCGCGCATCGAACAGGTGGACAGGCCCGGATCGAGCATCGGCATGATCAGGATCTGCCCTGCCAGTGCAGGGCCGCCGCGGTCGCGCGCCATCAGCGCCGACACGGCCGCCAGGTTGGCGCCGGCCTCGATGCCGGCCGTCAGCAGCTGCTTGCCGCTCCAGGCCAGCTTGGCTTTGTTCTTCTTGGCCCAGGCCAGCACGGCATGGGCATCTTCCACTGCCGCCGGGAACGGGCTGACGGTGGCCAGGGTGTAATTGGTAGCCAGGATCACGTGGCCAGGGTTGCACGTGACCAGGTGGCGCAGGAATTCGTCCGCCTCCTCCAGGTCGCCGGCTACGAAGCCGCCACCATGGAAGAAGACGATCAAGGCGTCGCGCTTGGCGGACGAATTCCCGGCCAGGTACAGGCGTGCGGCCAGCGGACCCTGGGCCCCGCGCACTTCGAGTTCGCGGATCTGCAAGTCCGCCGGCACCTGCGCCGTCATTCTTTCGCCTCCGAGCTGGCCGAAGCCAGCAAGGTGTGCGCCGGCGCCGCGCCAAAACCGACTTGCGCGCCGTACGAGTATTCGTCGGTATACAGGACGCCTGCCAGGGCGATCGCGCCCAGCGCCAGCGATACCATTGCAAAGAATCCATCCCGGTTACTCATGACTGCTCCTTTTCTCTGAAACCGAAGCCACTTTAATCTTTCCCATCGCGGGAGGGTCAAGGGCTTTTTTATGCTGCAATACGGTAATAATAAACTTCCACTAGAATAAGAAAAATACATTAATGTTGAATTGATTGTTCAGAATCTCGAACAATGAAGGTGGACTCATGAATAAGCTCCAAGCAATGGAAGTCTTCGTACAGGTAGTCGACGCCGGCGGCTTCACGCGCGCGTCGGAAACCCTGCAGCTGCCGAAGGCCACGGTGTCCACCCTCGTGGCTGGCCTGGAATCGGCGCTTTCGGTCAAGCTGCTGCACCGGACCACGCGTCACGTCTCCGTCACTGCCGACGGCGCCGCCTACTATGAAAGATGCCTGCGCATCCTGGCCGACGTGAAGGATGCCGAGGAATCGCTGTCGCGCACCCGCCTGAGCCCGAGCGGCCGGTTGCGGGTCGATGCGCCGACCGGGCTGGCCAACGAAATCCTGGTCCCCGCCCTGCCTTCTTTCTTCGAACTCTACCCCGACATCCAGCTCGAACTGGGTTGCAGCGACCGTCCGGTCGATTTGATCGAAGAAGGCGTCGATTGTGCAGTGCGGGGCGGCCAATTGGCCGATTCCACGCTGATTGCGCGGCGCGTTGGCGTGCTCAATTTTGTAACTTGCGCGGCGCCTTCCTACCTGGAGCGCTTCGGCACGCCGGCCCACCCGCGCGACCTCGAGCGGCACCGCTGCGTGAACTATTTTTCATCGAAAACTGGCAAAATATACAACTGGGACTACACCCGCGACGGCGAGCGGATTGAAATGATGCTGCCGGGCGTGATCGCACTGAACGATTCCAACGCCTACCTGCAAGCCGGCCTGGCCGGACTGGGCATCATCATGATGACGGATGTCCAGCTGGGCAACCACGGCAAGGAGGGCCGCCTGGTGCGGGTGCTGGAAGACTGGACCACCGATCCGCTGCCGATCCACGTCGTGTACCCGCAAAACCGCCACCTGTCGGCCAAGGTGCGGGTGTTTGTTGAATGGGTGGCGGACCTGATGGCCAGCCATCCGCAAATGCGGCTGCGTCCCCTGGCCGCTTCCCTCCCTGTGGAGCTGACGGCATGACCGAACGAATTGTCTTCCTGGACCGCGACAGCATCATCGCCGACATCCGGCGCCCTTCATTCAGCCACGAGTGGACCGATTATCCTGCCTCCACCGGCGCAGAAGCGATCGACCGCCTGCGCGGCGCGACCATCGCCGTCACCAACAAGGTGCCGTTGCGTGCCGAGGCGCTGGCTGCCCTGCCCGGCCTGAAAATGATCGCGGTGGCCGCCACCGGCACCGACATCATCGACCTGGCAGCCGCGCGCGAACGCGGCATCGTGGTGTCGAATATCCAGGGTTATGCCCATGCCGCCGTGCCGGAACACACCTTCGCACTGATGCTCGCGCTGCGGCGCCAGTTGCTGGCCTACCGCGCCGATGTCGAGGCAGGCCTGTGGGAGAAGTCGCCGCGCTTCTGCCTGTTCCACCACCCGATCCGCGACCTGCACAGCAGCCGCCTTGGCTTGCTCGGTTACGGTGACCTGGGCAAGCAAGTCGCCCACCTCGGCAGCGCCTTCGGCATGGAAGTGGTGGTGCATACCCGCACACCAAGCGACGACCCGAACGTACGCAACGTGAGCTGGGACGAATTGCTGGAAACTTCGGACGTGGTGAGCCTGCATGCGCCCCTGACCGATGCCACGCGCAATATCGTCGGCGCAGCCGAACTGGCGCGCATGAAGCCAAGCGCCATCCTGGTGAATACCGCGCGTGGCGGCTTGGTCGACGAAGCGGCGCTGGCGGACGCCTTGGAGCGCGGCATGATTGCCGGCGCCGGCTTTGACGTGCTGTCGAAAGAGCCGCCGCTGCCGGACAATCCGTTGCTGCGCCTTCGCCTGCCGAATTTCCTGCTCACCCCCCACTCGGCCTGGGCCAGTGGCCAAGCCATGCAAGGCCTGGCCGACCAGCTGATCGACAATATCGAAGCCTTCATCGCGGGCCGGCCGGCCAACCGGGTCGCATGAAGCGCGCTCGCTCCAAGGCGGGAATCGGCACTTACCTTGCAGTCGCCTTTTGCGCACTGGCGATTGCCATGGGCGCGATCCTGGCTGCCGTCATCGCGCGCACAGCCGGCAACCAGGTCAAGGCAGATATTGGCAACTCCCTGTCCGACCTGGCGCAGCAGGCGGCGGACAAGCTCGATCGCAATATGTTCGAGCGTTACCGCGAAGTGCAGCTGTTGGCGCAGCGCCCGGACATGGGCGCCGCGGCCTCGCTCGCCGCCCGCCGCAAGACACTTGAACAGCACCAGCAAAGCTATCCGCACTACGCCTGGCTTGGCGTCACGGACGGCAACGGCCGCGTGCAGGCTGCGACCGGGGGCCTGCTGGAAAACTTCGACGTCAGCGAGCGCCCCTGGTACCGCAACGCCAAGGCCGGAACCTTCGTCGGCGATGTGCACGATGCCGTCATGCTGGCCAAGCTGCTGCCCGCGCTGGACATGCAGGCGCAGCGCTTTGTCGACCTGGCCTTCCCTCTCGCCGATGGCAGTGGCGTGCTGGGCGCCCACCTGTCATGGCAATGGGCACGCGAGCTCGAACGCTCGGTGATTGAACCGGCCAGCGCGCACCGCCGGGTGCAGGCCATTATCCTCGACCGGCAAGGCAAGGTGCTGCTTGGGCCAGAAGGACTGCTGGGCAAGAAGCTCCCATTGCCCGGCCAGGAAAACGGCTACCAGGTGGAACGCTGGCGCGACGGCGTCGAATACCTGGTCGGGCATGCGCGCACACGCGGCCACGCCGCCTATCCGGGCCTGGGCTGGACCGTGCTGGTGCGCCAAAGCGTCGATACGGCGTGGGCGCCAGTGCGCTCCTTGCAAAAGCGCGCCTTATGGCTGGGGGTGGCGATGGCGGCCCTGTTCCCGCTGCTGGCATTTCCCCTCGCCCGCCGTATTGCCCGGCCACTGAGCGAACTGGCCGATGCTGCCGACCGTATCAGGCACGGCGCAGCGGCGGAACTGCCGCAACTCGCGCCCTATGCCGAAGTGCAGGCCTTGTCACGCACGTTGAACTCCCTGGTCGCCAACCTGGAAGGCCGCGTCAGCGCCCGCACCAGCCAGTTGCGCGATGCCATGCAGCGCATAGCCGCCATCATCGAAACCGCACAGGATGCCTTCATCGCAGTTGGCCCGGACGGCTACATCACGGACTGGAATCCAGCCGCGGAGCACATGTTTGGCTGGACGCGCGAGGAAGCCGTCGGAAAAAGCTATATCGAAATGCTGGTGCCTCAGCGCTTCCGTCCGCAGCAGGAGGCCGCACTGGCGGCGGCACGCGGCAGCGATGCCCCGGACTTCGGCCGCCGCGTGCAGCGCACCCTGATCCGCCGAGACGGCGAAGAACTGACGGTGGAAGCCAGCATCAGCCGCCCGGCCAATGGCCTGTTCTGCGTCTTCCTGCACGATATTTCGGAACGGCGCCAGGTCGAAGAGATGAAAAACGAATTCATCGCCACCGTCTCGCACGAACTGCGCACGCCGATGACCTCGATCCGCGCCTCGTTGTCCATGCTGGTGGACGGCGGCGCCGGCGAACTGCCGCCGGATGTGCAGCACCTGGTCAACATCGCCTACCAGAGCAGCGAACGGCTGGTGCGGCTGGTCAACGACATGCTCGATATCGAGAAGATCGAAGCCGGCAAGATGGAGTTCCGCAACGACGAACTGGAGATCGCACCGCTGCTCGACGAAGCCATCGACGCCGTGCGCGGCAGCGCGGCCCAGCGCCCGGTGGCACTGGAGCGCAGCGGAAGCGGCCGCGGCTTGCGCGTGCGTGGCGACCATGACCGCCTGGTGCAGTTGCTGGTCAACCTGCTGTCGAACGCCATCAAGTATTCGCCGCAATACAATTCCGTCACACTCGACTGCAGCACGGTGCCGGCCGGCGTGCGGCTATCGGTCAGCGACAATGGTCCCGGGATTCCGGAGGCATTCCAGGCGCGTGTCTTCGCCAAGTTTGCACAGGCCGACAGTTCGGACACGCGCCTGAAAGGCGGCACCGGCCTGGGCCTGGCGATTTGCCGCGCCATCGCCGAACAGCATGGCGGCATCATCGGCTTCGACACGGAAGAAGGCCGCGGCACGACTTTCCATGTGACCCTGCCTGCGCTTTAAGAAGACGATTCGGTTTGGACGCGAAATCAGATGTACGGCGGCTTCCGCCCCGTTGCAGACATTGGTTATTTGCCCGAATCAGTAATTACGATAGTCACCCGAGCCGCTCTTGAATATTACAAGAGAAAGTCACGCGCTATCTGTAAGCAGTAGGAGAGAGAAAATTCCAGTTCGTCGATCGAGAATAACGTACGTCGTATCTGCTCCATAGTCTTGGAACCACTCCGACCAAGCCTCTCGGCTACGGTAGACAGTTATTTCTTCAAACCTGTCTCCTGCAAGCGCTTCGCAGAAGCCTTCTCCTAACTTCTTAGCTGTACTAGCGTTGCCGGCAAAACTGCGTCCACAGCCGCCCCAGAAAAGCTCCGTAGCAAGAAAACCGTCTAGGCAAAAGCCTGATATGAACTCGAATTGCGGAGCGATGGGAGATGAGTACGTTAACGCACCACTGGCATTCCTGTTGATCGCCGGCGACTGAAGGAATTTCTCCAAAAAACCTATTTCTGATAATCTATTGCGTGAAGCATACCAGCTGAAAACTGGATCATCGGCTGCTTTAAATTGGGCGAAAAATACGTTCTCTGGACTTGAATATACCTCACGAAGCGTCTTGATTAACGCGTGCTCCTCCAGCGTAGTCGGAAGTGTAGAGAAAACCATTTTCTTCCACATCACTGTGATTGATTCATCCGATGGAGGCATGCCTTGCCAGCTTATATCGAGATACATTAAGGACCTAATAAATTCAATCAATGCCGCGCCAAAGGCGGCTTCTGGCCGTTTGCCGCCGAATTCAAAAAACTGCGAAGTACAGTACTGGTGCGGCAATTTCAGCAGCGCCCCAAGCTAACGCTATTAAGTGCCAACGTTTGGGGGACAGATGATACCGTACCCTCTTATATCCGAAATATACAGAGCCAATCCCAAAGCTCAGCAAGGCAAGCCAGTACGAGAATACAGACATAGTCGCTAGGCCAATAGCATCCCCAGTTAGAGGATGTCCTGCATTTCGTGCCGCGGTCAACTGAAGAAACAGAGCCATGAATGCTAATAACGGAAGTCCGCCCACAACAGTACAGCTTGCAACAACGTTAGGTAATTTTCCTGTCAATGTTTGCATACGAATCGCGCCACTCCTGTAATGTCTGTTTTTGGCCGGGTGGTGCCGGCCAAGAGGCTTTCAGGTAGCCTAGTCGATTGTCCGGAAAGTCCACTTGGTCGGACTCTTAGATCTTGGAATTGTTGTCGAGGTGAGTCACTCTGAATATCTTCATCTTCATGAAAGCTGTTCACCAAACGTCTAGCGTGAGCGTACGTTGTTCACCGCTTTCCGAATGCGATGCATTCATATGTATACGCGAGGGTACAAAACTCGTCTCCCTATATTCAGGGTGGACGTCCAGACTGTTTACTGCGCCTTCCTGGATCCATGCCCGGAGGGTTTGTATATGCGCTGTTCGTTGCCGGACAGTCCTTGGTGGAACGTAAAGGACATTCATCGCCACATCTTCTCCCCCAAACTCCGCGGGGAACATCAAGAGCTTTGCCAATTGCCCCTTTGCCTCGAGTGCCTTTGCCTGGTCGAGGCTCGCCACCTTCGCAAAGTCGGGTTCCTCGACACAAACAACACTCGACCGTTCCAGGACGCTAACCTGCCCCACTCCAGATTTCCTCAGCTCGCCCAGCAAATTATTGCGCCCATGCGTCATCGACCAACGCATTTCATCATCTGTGATCACCGTCCCGACAAGCAGCTCCATCTTCCCGTTTGGCAGGTCAAGGTGATCAGGAAGCGGTGCAAGCGCTTTGCTGATAAGCAGATTTACAAATCTACCCTCGCCGATCCCAATCTGCTCAACCGTGAAGCCCTGATGCTTCTCTACGATGGAGAGAAGGTCAGCGTCTTTAACCACCTCCGCTTTCGTAGCCCATTGCAAAAGCCAAAGTGGCCACTCAGCATTCTCCCTGGCGAGGATGATCAACTCATAGCCGTACCCTGGTCGAGCAGTGCGTGGTCTTACTTTCGCTTTCTGGCGCAACGTACCGGCAAACCCAACGGCTCGCGGGCCGTTACTGTCGCTGGAAGTGGGCTGCGTATCGACCAATTCCACCGTGGCGGGCATGTCCGGATTGGATAACCCAAAGGTTGTGTAGATGAAGCCTGCCTCACCCTCAATTTTTCCCGGGATGACGTAGAGGCCGCCGCCTGGCCATACACCAGAAAGATCCATCATCTTCAGAATGTCGTTTGGCAATGCACCGAAGTGCAGTTCGAACAATCGGGAGCGCGCGTCGTAAACCTGCTGCCACAATGCCTCCTCCACCGAGCGCACCGGTTCACTATCCTTGACGCTCGTACCCTGGCCCTGCTTTTTTCCACCAAATAGCTTGTTAAGAAAGCTCATTGTGCTTTTCCCTCATCAATCATTGGAACTCCCATTTCGAAGTAAACAGTTCCCCTGCTTCGGTCGCCAAGCGTTATGCGAAACTCCCCATCAGGTACCCCATCGATGAATGATCCCTGCCAGTCTGCAATTTCACGACTGCCGTAAGCATGCCCAGTGTATGGCTGCCCGTTAGATAACGATGCCATCTTCGGAATATAGCTGTCATCGTCATAAGTGACACGCAGCCTTGTTTGCGAACTACCATGGGCAAAGTTGTAACGCGATTTCAAATTAATTAGACTCCACGCGGTTTATGTAATTGGGCGAATTCATTGGTGCCTGCGGCAACAGCGTCAACAGACTATCGGTCTGCACTTGGCTAAAAACTTGCGATTGGCTCTACAGACAGCACGCCCCGGGACACATTACTCATTCCGTCGCAGCAGGTGTACGTTGTGTTGACAATGATGTGAGCCAAGGCCGGGTGACACTGGCCAGCACGGGAAAACGCTCAACCAAGGCTTCATCCAGGCGAAGCAAATAACTCCGTCCATACTCGCCGTCTTCCAAACCATCCACCAGAACTGGAGGAATATCGGCGACGTATTCGTCGGACAGTGAGGCCAAGCCCATGGCGATGGCCGCCACGCTGTCGACATCACCGCCAAAGTTCACACAATCCCGCAACAGGGCAGACATGCTGCGGTTTCTGAGCAAGGCAGTGCTCACCGCATGCACCGTTTGAATGGCATCGCATTCCACCTCCGCCCGCCAATCGCGGTCCACTGCCAGTCCCGTCGCCCGGGCTACCAAACCAGGCAAATCTTCCAGGCGAGCACTCTCATACAAAAGCGCATGCGCCATCATTGCCACCGCCTGCGACGACAACACGCCTTCGCTGGTGGCGTGCGTCACCATTGCCTGCTCGCTGGCGAGCGCCATCACATGCTGTTTTTCCGCAATTAAGCCAAGCGGCACGGCCCGCATTGCGGCGCCATTCCGCTTGCTGTTGGGATGGATACGCTGCATCAGCGCCGCCCCGGTCTCGCATTCATCCATGAGCGACTGCAAACCCTTTGCGTAGCCAAGTCTCCTGTCGCGCCGATAGCAGCGGACATAGGCATCGGCGAAGAGATCGCTGCGCGCGTCGGGCGAGGCGAGTAGCACCTCGGCGTTGGCAATGCTCATCTGCGTGTCGTCGGTATAGCGGCCAGCTTCGAGGCCGAGTTCATGCGAGACGTATGCGGCCAGCGTGTTGTGCACCGCAATTTTCTCACGGGCACAAAACTCAAAACCGGCACCGTAGGCATCACCAATTGCGATTTCTACCAGCATTCTTCAGTTCATCCCTTTATTTAGAACGCACGCTAGCTCATGTCGCGTTGCCAGTCGGCCTTGCGGGTCATCACGCCCCACTTGGCCTCTTCGCGGCGCGCCCATTTGTACAAGCCTATCAAGCGCCACCAGCTGTTGATTTGCCGGTAGCCGAAGTTCTCGAGCACGACCACTGCGGCCAGGATCAGCAGATGGCTCGGCCGCGGATACAGGTGGAAGGAAATCTCCTCCAGCAGCAGGCCGAAGGCTGACAGCAGGATGCCCAGGCCGATCGCCAGGAACAGGAAAATGAAGAACGATTCCCACGAGACCCAGCCCTGCCACCAGGCGACCGCCATGAAGATGTAGCCAAACAGTTCGACGAAAGGCCCCAGCCATTCGAACAACACGAAGAACGGGAACGCCATCCAGCCAGCAACGCCGCCGTGGCGGCTGAACATCAGGCCCCAGTTGGTGGTAATGCTTTCCGACAGGCCGCGCGACCAGCGGATGCGCTGGTTGCGCAGCTGCTTGCGGTCTTCCGGTGCTTCCGTCCAGCATACCGGATCCGGCACGAATTCAATCTTGTACGGAACGCCGCGCGCGCGCAGCTTGCGGTGCATGCGCACAACCAGTTCCATGTCTTCGCCGATCGCCTTCGGGTTGTACCCGCCGACAGCTACCACGGTGTCCTTGCGGAACAGGCCGAAGGCGCCGGAGATGATCAGCATGCCGTTGATCACCGACCAGCCCATGCGGCCGAACATGAAGGCACGCAGGTATTCCACCACCTGGAACAAGGCCCAGGGATTGGTCGGCATGCCGACCCGGGTCAGGAAACCGCCGCGCACCTCGCAGCCATTGGCAATGCGCACCGTGCCGCCGGTCGCCACCATCAGCGGGTCGCCCAGGAATGGCCGCACCAGGCGCTGCAGGCTGTCGCGCTGGAGGATCGAATCGGCGTCGACGCAGCAGAACAGCGGATAGCGCGCGGCATTGATACCGGCATTGGTCGAATCGGCCTTGCCGCCGTTTACCTTGTCCACCACGCGCAGGTTGGGGAAGCGCGTCGAGCGGTAAATGGCGTGCACCGGCTTGGTCTCGAGCTGGATGCGGTAAGCCTCCGGGAAAGGCACCAGCGCAAACTCTTCGATCATCACCTGCAAGGTGCGGTCGGTGGACCCGTCATTGATGACGATGACTTCCATCTCCGAGTACGAAAGCTGCAGCATGGAGCGGATCGAGGTAACGATGGTCGCTTCTTCGTTATAGGCCGGCACGATCACGCTGATCGGCGGCTCCAGCGCCGAATACACTTGCGGCAAGTCGTCCAGGATCGCCTCCTGGGAACGGCGGCGCAGCGCATGCATGGCCAGGAAGTTCAGCATCAGGTAGCCGCCATTCAGCAGCACGAAGTACACCAGCACGCTGATGGAGATGATCTGGATGAGCAATGGGTTGGGCGTCATGCAGCCTCCTGTTCAGCGGTCACCTGCGCAATCATGTCGGCTGCATAGCGGTCGCCGGCGTTGCGCAGCTCGGCAAGTTCTTCCGGCGTCAGGAAGGGCAATGCCAGCAAGGCTTGCGCCGCGCGATAGCGCACCCACCATTGCGGGTCCGACAGCAAGGCGCGCAAGCGGACCACATCGCTGCGGTCGCCAATTTCGCCCAGTGCGCGCACGGCCTGCAGGCGCACGCGCCAGTCTTCGCTCGCCAGGTGCCGCCGTACTTCGTCCACCACGCCCGGCACATGCGACATCCGCAACGCGGCCAGCACCACTTCCTGTTCATTGCTGGCGAGGTAGCCGCGCAGTTGGGCCAGCGGCAGGTTCATGCGCAAGGCCGCCACCAGGCGCAAGGCTTGCGGCAACTCGGCCGGCGTCACGCGTGCCAGCGCTTCCGCCAGCACTGGCTCCCATTCGGCGCGCGCATTCTGCAGGATATTGGCCAACTGCGACAGCGGCCAGTCGTCGCGCCGCAGCAGCAAGGGCGCCATTTCATGCGCCGCTCGCGCGGCGTCGGTTTGCACCAGGGCCCACAGCGCATGCACCGACGAAGCGCTGTCGGCACTGTGCGCAGTGCGGGCCAGTGCCGCCCAGGAGTCCTTGTCGCGCATGTGGCCAAGCGCCAGGATCGCCAGCAGCCTTTCGGCGCGGTTGCCGCCGGCCAGCAATCCCCTCACCTGCTCGTCGCAGCCAAGGCGGCGCGCAATCCCGTTCAGGCCTTCGCTCGCTTCGCCGCGCACGGCTTGCTGCAAATGCAGCCAGAGCTTGATGAACAGGATGCTGTCACGCCGGGGCAAATCAGGCAGGTTGCCGACCGGCTCACCAGCAATGGCGGCGTTCAATATAGGACGCCACCTCAGGGTGAGTTCCTGCTCGCGGCGTTGCATGCGGCGCATCGACAGCCGCAGCCAGACGATCTGCAGCCCGACCAGCGCGGTCAGTGCCAGCGCACCGGCGCCGGTCCAGAATGCGATTTGCAGGTATAAGTCAGAAGGCAGCTTGTAGTCCAAGATTGACCCCGTTGCGCACGTAGAAGTCGCCCTGGCGCGTGGTCGCCAGCGCATAAGTAACGGCCCAACGCTGGTCGAACCAGTGCCGCCCTACCAGGGCAGCCGACTGCACGCTGGTCAGGCGCGTGGTACCGGCGATATTCGCTGCTTCCTTGCCGACTGCTAAAGACAATCCGACGGCGCTGCGGTCGCCGTAGTAATAACTGCCACGCAGCTCGCCACTGTGCGCTGTCGTGCCGAAGGCGCGCGCTGCACGCCAGGCGCCTGAAAAGCCGTAGTTGCCGACGTAGTGCTCCAGCATCAGCAAGCTTTGGTTGACGTGAACGTCGTTGTAGCTGCTGCTGCGCCCTCCTCCATGCACCAGCCAGCCCTTGGCGAACTCATACTGCAGGGTCGCGCCCAGCGCATGGCGCGCCAGGATCTGGTGGTCGCTGCTGAAGTTGCCGTCGACGGAGGCGGTCAATCGTTCCGTCAATGGCATGTCGGCCCCTGCGCCGAACTGGGTCTCATTGATGCCGAACCTTTCGATGCGCGTGACGGCGGCGCCAAAGCCCAGGCGCGGCGCGGCCTGGTGGCGCACGCTCAACGACGTTTCGTGCCAGTTGGCGGCCGGCCCGCTCAAGTGGTCGATGCCGTGGTTGATGCCAACGGTGGTCTGGGCGGCGACCGGCAAGGCACAGCAAGACAATGCGGCGAGGGTAGCGGCCTTCATGCCTGCTCCTTCAGGTGGCGGCGCACGCGCGCCAGCAGTTCGTTCGGCTGGAACGGCTTGACGACATAATCGTTGGCGCCCTCGTCCAGCGCACGCACGATGTCTTTTTCGGTGTGTTTGGCAGTCAGCATCACGATCGGCACGTCTTTCCAGGCTTCGCGCTCGCGGATGATATGCACCAGTTCGAAACCGTCGATATAGGGAAGCATTACGTCCAGCAGCACCAGTGATGGCGGCGTGTTGGTGGAGACAATGGCCTTGCGTGCCGCCAGGCCATCGGCAGCAAGGGTGGTCTGGTAGCCTTGCCGCTGCAGGATGAAGGTCAGGATTTGGCCAATGTGTTCGTCGTCTTCAATTACCAGGATGGAGATGTCTGACATAGGGTTCCAGATTCTTATTGCGCGTCGAATTCTGCGGCAGCCTTGGCCGACCACAGCGCTTCATTATAAGTAGCGAAGGGAATATCGTAGCGTTCGACGGAACCGTCTTCGCCGATGAAATAGGTCCACCATCCCGCCGGGTCGGGAACCAGGGCAATGTCCCTGGGTTTGCAATGCTCGTGCAAGTCATCCCCTGCATCAAGCGTGATGATGCGGGTCTTTCGGTGTCGGATCAGCGTGGCCATGGCGCATTCTCCCAATCGGGTGATGAAGGCATTGTAATGCGGATTGTTCTCCGTTATCCAACTAACGGTTGAAAAGCGTTGCGCGTGGCAAGCTTCGCTGAGGAGGGTCGCAATATGAACGCATCAGCCACCCAGCAGCCGCTCAATCCCGGTGACGAGGCGGCGCCTGGAACGCCGGGCAGCGGCGAAGGCATTTGCCCGGTCTGCAGCGGCTGCGGCAAGACGCCGGACGGCAAGGAGTGCCCGAACTGCGGCGGCACCGGCCGCGTCATCGAAGGCATTGGCGGCGGCTAAAGGATCGAGCCCTGGCCCGCGCCCAGGCGCTGGCGCAGGAAATCGATGAAGAGCCGCGTGCGCGCCGGCAGGTGGCGCGTTTCGGTCAGCGCATGCACCATGATCGGCTCCATATGCCAGTCCGGCAGCACCCGCTGCAGGCGGCCGGCCTGCACTTCCTGCTTGGCCAGCAGCGGGTCCAGCGCCGAAATGCACAGGCCATTGGCCGCGAACGACATGCTGAGCGCCGCGCTATTGGTGGCGTAGCGCGCATGGGCCATCACTTCCACCACCTCTTCGCCGCGAAACAGCTTGCGCCAGATATCGGGCAAGCGGCTCGAAAACGAGCGGCCGCACATGGTGTGCCGCACCAGGTCGCAGGCATGTTCCAGCGGCGGCATCCTGGCCAGGTAGACTGGCGACGCGTACAGGTAGCGCGGCATCATCGCAATGCGCCGCACCACCAGAGTCGACGGGGCCGTCGGCGGCTGGCCCATGCGGATCGCCACATCGAATGGCTCCGACTGCAGGTCCACGGTGCGCGATGAAATATCGAATTCCATCTTGATGTCCGGGTACATGTCGGCAAATTCCGTGAGCACCGGCGCCAGGTAGCCTACGCCGAAGCTGGAAGTCATGGTCACGCGCAGGATGCCAGCCGGCTTTTCCGACCAGTCCAGCAGCGCTTCGTGGGCACTCATGGCTTCTTCCACGATGCCCTGGCAGCGCTTGAAATAGGCTTCGCCGGCCTCGGTCAATTCCACCTTGCGCGTCGAGCGGTGCAGCAGGCGCAGGCCGATGGACTTTTCCAGTTCGGCGATATTGCGCGACAGCGTGGAATTCGACATGTCCAGCGCCTCGGCGGCAGCGCGGAAACTCTTGCGCTTGGCCACTTCGACGAAGAGACGCATATGGTGCAGCCTGTCCATTCATTGCTCCATTTTTGGGATACTCAATTCAATTATAAGCATTTATCCCAACAGTGAAACAGTTCAAAATGCGCTTACTTCGACCTTTAGCAGAAAGGAAACGCAAATGAACAAGATGGAACCCAACTGGTTTGACGAACTGTGCAAACTCCTGGCCGGCCTGGTTTTCAGGGCAGGAGGATCTCCCTGCTGACGTGCTGGATGTCCCGCTTGCCGCAGAAAGCCATCGAGATATCCAGTTCGTTGCGGATGATTTCAAGGCAGCGCGTGACGCCTGCCTCGCCCATCGCTCCCAAGCCATACAGGAAGGGGCGGCCGATGTAGACGCCGCGCGCACCCAGCGCCACGGCGCGCAGCACGTCCTGGCCAGAGCGCACGCCGCCGTCCATATGGACTTCAATCTGCTTGCCGACCGCTTCCACAATACCGGGCAGCGCCGCGATCGACGATGGCGCGCCATCGAGCTGGCGCCCGCCGTGGTTGGAAACGATGAGCGCATCGGCGCCGCTGTTGGCGGCCAGGCGCGCATCCTCGGCATCCATGATGCCCTTGATGATCAGCTTGCCGCCCCAGCGGTTCTTGATCCACTCGACGTCATTCCATGACAGGCTGGGGTCGAACTGCTGGCTGGTCCACGAAGACAGCGAAGACATGTCCGACACCGATTGCGCATGCCCGACGATATTGCCGAACTGGCGGCGTGAAGTCCCCAGCATGCCGGCGCACCAGCGCGGCCTGGTCGCCATGTTCAGCATATTGGCGATTGTCAGGCGCGGCGGCGCCGACAAGCCGTTGCGCAAATCCTTGTGGCGCTGGCCCAGCACCTGCAAGTCCAGCGTCAGCACCAGCGCCGAGCATTTCGCCGCCTTGGCGCGGTCGATCAGGCGATTGATGAAATCGCGGTCTTTCATGACATAGAGCTGGAACCAGAATGGCTTGCTGGTATGCGCTGCCACGTCCTCGATCGAGCAAATGCTCATGGTCGACAGCGTGAACGGGATGCCGAATTTCTCCGCGGCGCGGGCCGCCAGGATTTCGCCATCGGCATGCTGCATGCCCGTCAGCCCGGTCGGCGCCAGTGCCACTGGCATCGCCACTTCCTGTCCTGCCATGGTGCTGCGCAGGCTGCGGTTGTTCAGGTCCACGGCCACGCGCTGGCGGAACTTCAGCTTCTGGAAGTCCTCTTCATTGGCGCGGTAGGTGGATTCGGTCCAGGAGCCGGAATCGGCATAGTCATAGAACATGCGCGGCACGCGGCGCTTGGCCAGGCGGCGCAGGTCTTCGATGCAAGTGATGAGTGTCATTCCTGCATATTAACGCAGGAATTGCACCACAATCTTCAACATGGCCGCATTGATTGCTGTTTGCAGCGCAATAGATTTGAGGAGACTTTTATTAATGGCCTTGTGAAGTTCCGCGTTGCTGACATACTCGGCATGTGCGGACGCCACCTGCTGTTTCAATCGCTCGTAATCACGTTCCCGGTAAGTCCATACTTTCATCTTTGGACATGGCCGATTCTCCGTCCAGCAGGCACAAGTACGATTCTGCGCGCGCAATGGTGGAGCGGATTTGAGGATTCTCAGCGCTGCTTGAGGACTTCTTTGCTGAACCACTCGTCCAGCATTTGCTTTTCGTGGCCGTACAAATCGTTCTGGTAGCGGTTCACGCCCATCAGGTAGCCCGGATCGGAGAGCTTGCTTTCGCCGCTGCCGACCACCTTGCCGTCCTGCTCGATGCTGTAACGCAAATGCATGCGTGGCCAGTCGGCCTGGCCTTTCAGCACGCGGATGTCACGCACCGCGACACGGGGAAATTCATCGCCGGCCAGGTCAATATCGAGGAAATCGACTTTCAGCACCTGCCCTGCCGGCAGCTTTTCCGACAAATGGTTGAGATGTTCGCGGAACAGGAACTGCATGTCTTCCCGCTTGTGGAAGTCGTGCGGCACGTCGGTCATCTTGCCGAGGTCGGCAAAAGTGACAGTTGCGGTGGCAAAGGCGCTGGCCGATACGGCCATCAGGAGCGCGGCATGAATGAGCTTTTTCATGCCTGAAGTATAGGCCGGAAATGACAAAAAGGAAAAAGGGCCCACACCTTCCGGCATGGACCCTTTCAATTTGGCGCGGCTGGCAGGAATCGAACCCACGACCCCTTGGTTCGTAGCCAAGTACTCTATCCAGCTGAGCTACAGCCGCAAAAACTGCTTTTTCCTCGCCGCTCGACAGCGGCGGGTACAACACTTACAAAAACTGGCGCGGCTGGCAGGAATCGAACCCACGACCCCTTGGTTCGTAGCCAAGTACTCTATCCAGCTGAGCTACAGCCGCAAAAACTAAATTATAACAGTCAGTTATGCATACTACCAACTTCCTGCTACTCCCTTCGCTCGACAGCGAAGAGCCCAAACATTTACTGCAAATTCTGGCGCGGCTGGCAGGAATCGAACCCACGACCCCTTGGTTCGTAGCCAAGTACTCTATCCAGCTGAGCTACAGCCGCTTTAAGAAGCAGGATTATATCGCATGAATTTCGTTTTGGAAAGCTTACGTTCTACTCAACTTTCCTAGGCGAAACCGGCGTTTCCGGCTCTTTCCTGCGCAGTATCCTGTGCAAGGAGGCAGAATTATATGTGGGTGTTTCCCGCTTGTCCAGTATTGCGACACAATTTCTTTTATTGCTTTCTGGACATCATTACTTCATTCATGAAACGTATTTCTCTCATCATGAATCGAAATTGGACCTTTATGCCGCGATGCAGCATCATTCACCTGTCTCCTCTATTCTCCTCCAAGAAAATAGAATTCAGGCCCGCCGATAGCGGGCCTTTTTTTTTGCCGCCCTTGGTGTAGCATTGCCCATATTGACATCCGGGCACTGATACAAACATGGCGCAAATCGCAGGTGAAAGCATGGCAACCCAGGACTGGTCGCGTGCCGACCTCGGGCCGCAGGACAGCTGGCCCCAGGCCTTGCGCCTGGTGCTGGACATCATGCTCAACACGCCGCTGCCGATGCTGCTGATGTGGAGCCGCCGGCAGATCATGCTGTATAACCAGGCCTACGCCAGCAACGTCGGCACCGCCAGCGCGGTTCCGCCCGGCGGCACCGTGCCTGCCGTGCCACCTTCCGCCTGGAGCTGGAACCCGCAGGCCATCGAACAAGCCTGGGCCGGGCAAAGCCTGGTGTTCCCGCGCCAGCCGCTCAAGCTGTGGCGTGACGGCCAAGTCGCGGAAACCAGTTTCGACCTGCATTACACCCCCGTGCACGAATCCGATGACGCAGTCGGCGGCATCCTGTGCACGCTCGCCCCGGCCAGCGCCGCTCCCCTGACTGCCGCAGCCGCCAACGATGGCCACTTGCGCATCCTCGTCGTCGAGGACAACCAGGATGCCCAATACCTGGTCTGCGAAATGCTGCGCGCCTTCGGCCATGAAGTCAGCGCCGCAGCCAATGGCGAAGCGGCGCTCGAACTGCTGGCGAAAGCGGAATACGATGTTCTGTTCAGCGACGTCAGCCTGCCCGGCATGAGCGGCGTCGAACTGGGCCGCACCGCCCTCAAGCGCCAGCCACGCCTGCGCATCGTCTTCGCGTCAGGCTATAGCCAGTCTTTGACCAGCCACCTCGACTTCCCCGCAGTTTCCATGCAAAAGCCTTATGACATCGAGCAACTGCAGCAGGTGTTGCAAGGTTTGCATTAGGCAATAGTGCGGCGACAAGTTGCTTGTCAAGGCTACAATCGAACGTTATGAGTCCCGATCCCCGCACGCACAACGTACTGGATAGCATGGGTGACGGCTTTGCCGTCATCGCCAGGGACTGGACCGTCCAATACCTGAACCCCAAGGCGGCCGAAATGCTGCTGCCGCAGGTCCAGGTCCTGCACGACCCGCGCGGCCAGCTCTTGTGGAAAGCCTTTCCGGCCCTGGCTGGCGGTGCGCTGGAGGCGCCGCTGCGCCGCACCCTCGAACAAGGCTTGCCTGCCGCTTGCGAGCTGTTCTACCAGCCCAGCCAGCGCTGGATGGAGGTGCGGGCCTGGCCTTCCCCCTTGGGCATGACTTGCCTCCTGCTCGACATCCACCAGCGCAAGCTGCATGAGCGCGGCCTGCGCGAAAGCACCAACCGCCTGCAAGTGGCGCTGGCCGCCGGCCGGCTTGGCGACTGGGAATGGGACGCTGCCACCAACCAGGTGCGCCTGGGCCGCCGGGCGGCGGAAATCTTCGAGTTGCCGGCTGAGATTCCCATTACCTGGCCGGTGCTGCGTGACCGCATCGCGCCGGAAGATTTCGACGTGGTCGAACAGGCCTTCAGCGACGCCGTGCAGGCGCGGCGCGATTTCAATGTCGAATGCCGCATCAAGCACCGCAATGGCGACACCTGCTGGCTGTCCGTGATCGGCCACGGCGACTTCAGCGACGATGGCCAACTGCGCGGCGTGATTGGCATGATGCAGGACATCACGGCGCGCAAGTCCACCGAAGATGCCCTGCGCAACAGCGAAGAAGAGCTGCGCGCCCTGGCCAACAGCATGCCTCAGCTGGCGTGGATCGCCAGCAGCGATGGCGCCATGATGTGGTACAACGAGCGCTGGCGCGAGTACACTGGCATGGACGACCAGCACATGCTGGGCGAAGGCTGGCGCCAGGTGTATGCACCGGAAGCCATCCCGGCCATGCTGGCGCACTGGCGCATATCGGTGGAAACCGGCCGCCCTTTCGAAATGGAATTCCCGATCCGCGCCCGCGACGGCCAGTACCGCTGGTTCCTGACGCGCGCCAACGCCATGCGCGATGCCAGCGGCCGCATCCTGCGCTGGTTCGGCACCAGCACCGACGTCGACCAGGTCAAGCGCGTGCAGGAACAGCTGCGCGATGAGACCAATATCCTGGAACTGCTGAACAGTACCGGCACGGCACTGGTGCAGAACCGCGACCTGCATTCGCTGCTGCAGGACGTTACCGATGCTGCCACCAGCATTTCCGGCGCGCGCTTTGGCGCCTTTTTCTATCACGGCGCCGACGGCGACGGCGGCAAGCAGGCCATGCACACCTTGTCCGGCTCACCGCCGGAAGACTTCCAGGGCCTGCCGCACCCGCAAGTACACAGCGGCCTGGCCGTGCCGGTGCTGGCACGTGCCGGCGAGGTGGTGGGGACGCTGTTCTTCGGCCATCCCGAACCGAATATGTTCAACGAGCGCACGGAGCGCATCGTCAGCAGCGTCGCCGCCCAGGCCGGCATTGCAATCGATAATGCGCGCATGGTCGATGCCGCCCAGCGTGCTGCCGAAGAACGCAAGGTGCTGCTGGACCGTGAACGCAGTGCACGCGCCGAGGCCGAACGCAGCAGCCAGATGAAGGACGAATTCCTGGCCACGCTGTCGCACGAATTGCGCACACCGCTGACCGCCATTCTCGGCTGGGCGCAAGTGCTCAGGCGCGGCAACCGTACGGCGGAAGAACAGTTGCGCGGCCTGGAAACCATTGAACGCAACGCCCGCGCCCAGGCGCAGCTCATCGAAGACTTGCTGGACATGGGCCGCATCACGTCCGGCAAGGTCCTGCTGGACATGAAGCTGCTGATGCCTTCGGTGGTGGTCGACGCCGCGCTGGAAGCGGTGCGCCCGGCAGCTGAAGCGAAGGGCATTCGCCTCGAGCGCGACTTTTCTCCCACCGGCCACGTGGCGGGCGATGCCAACCGCTTGCAGCAAGTGGTGTGGAACCTGTTGACCAACGCGCTCAAGTTCACGCCGCGCGGCGGCACGGTGCGCGCCTCGATCTGGGCGCATGAAGGCCATGTCGATATCACGGTCACCGACAATGGCCTCGGCATCCGCCACGAATTCCTGCCCTATGTCTTCGAGCGCTTCCGCCAGGCGGATGCGTCCACCACGCGCCGGCATGGCGGCCTCGGCCTCGGCTTGTCCATCGTCAAGCACCTGGTGGAACAGCACGGCGGCACGGTATCGGCCGCCAGCGAGGGCGAAGGCATGGGTTCCAGTTTCAGCGTGCGGCTGCCGCTGGCCAGCGGGGAAATCCGCGCGGCGCGCATGCACAGCCCTTCGCGCAACGAGAACGTGCCTTTGCCGGATATGGGTTTGCGCGACCTGGGCGGGCTAAAAGTGTTGCTGGTTGACGACGAGGCTGATGCGCGCGAATTGATCGGCCGGATCTTGCGTGATTGCAACTGTGAGGTCCAATCCGCCGCCAATGCCGCCGAAGCAGTTGCCCTCGCCCGTGCAGCCCGCTACGACATGCTGGTCAGCGATATCGGCATGCCCGATGTTGACGGGTTTGAATTATTGTCACGCATTCGCGCCTTGGGCCCGGCACGCGGTGGCGCCCTGCCTGCCATCGCCCTGACCGCTTTTGCGCGGCCCGAAGACCGGCTGCGCGCACTCGAATCCGGCTTCCTCGACCATGTGCCAAAACCCATAGAACCTTCTGAATTGGTAGCCACTATTGAGCGCGTTTGCCTCGCCAGCAAGAGTGGCTGAGGACTACCCGAGCACGGGAATATGTCCTACAAGAAACTGGCGAAATCTTTGCTAGACTGGTTAATGACACGTGCGCCGCGGCAAACTGTCGCAAGTTACACTGAGAGTCCAGTTCCCGAGACCGCCATGCCAAGCCCTGATGAGATCCTGAATGCCAAGATCTTGGTAGTTGACGATTGCGCAGACAACATCGACCTGATGTTGGAGATTCTGCGCGATGCCGGTTACACCAATGTGACGGCCACCATGCTGCCGGAGCAGGTTTGCCCCCTGCACCGCCAGCATCGCTATGATCTGATCTTGCTCGACCTGCAAATGCCCGAACTGAATGGTTTCCAGGTCATGAAGGGCCTGAAGGAAATCGAGCAGGAAGGCTACCTGCCGGTACTGGCCCTGACCGCCCAGCCCAGCTTCAAGATCGCCGCACTGGAAGCCGGCGCGCGCGACTTCATCAGCAAGCCGTTCGACCTGCTCGAAGTGCACAAGCGCATCCACAATATGCTGGAAGTGCGCCTGCTGTACAAGGAACTGGCTTCCTACAGCAAGCAGCAGCAGGAACTGGCGCTGCACGACCCGCTGACCGGCCTGCCCAACCGCCGCCTGCTGGAAGACCGTATTGCCACGGCCTTGCAGCACGCCGCGCGCCAGCAGCGCCGTGCCGCAGTCATGTACCTCGACCTCGACGGCTTCAAGGCGATCAACGATACCCATGGCCACGCCTATGGCGACGAAATCCTCAAGCAAGTGGCGCAGCGCCTGGTCAATTCGGCACGCAAGGAAGATACCGTCGCGCGCATCGGCGGCGATGAATTCGTGATCGTGCTGGGCGATGTCGGCACCCTGGCCGATGCGCAGGAACCAGCAAGCAAGCTGATCGAGGTGGTAGCCCAGCCCTACCAGGTGAATGGCTTGACACTGCAGCTATCGACCAGCCTCGGCATCGCGCTCTATCCTGATGATGCCAGCACGGTCGACAACCTGATGCATGTGGCCGATGCGGCGCTGTATGAAGCCAAGCGCACCGGCAAGAACCGCTACTGCGCTGCCGCGCATACCGACGCGGCCCATGCGCCGCAAGTCCAGGTCACGGCAGCCTGATTGAGCCCGATCGGCAGGCCGCCATGCCGCTCACGAGGTGGTTTCGGTTTCACGCCCGATCTCGGTCGACTCCTCAACCTTGCCGGCGTGCTGGTGGTCTTGTTGGGCGTCCACTTTTTCCGGCGCCACTTCAATGCGCGTGATGCCGGCATCAACCGAGATGGGATCGCTGGCCGGGAAGGTCATTTCGACCGCATCGTCCAGCAATTCTTCCTTGGCCTTTTCGGCTGGCGCCAGTTGCTCTTCATCGGCGAGGACGGAAATGGCGCAAGCCCAGCGCACGAAATTGAGTTGCGCCAGCTCGCGCACGGTGGTGACGCCGAACGCGGCTTGCAGGGCTTTGGCATCCTTCGGGCTCAGGCCGCGCAAGGCGCTCACGGGCGCCTCGGCCAGTTCGCGAAAACTCTTGTCCACATACTCTTTGTCAACGATGGTGTCGATATTCATGGTCACTCCTCCATTGGACGAGTTTTCACTATGGCAGCAGGGCTGCTGCCTGACTGTGCGCGTGCGTACACAACACGTGTTCGATTGGCATGTGTTCTTTTGACACGGTAAAGGGGCACGGCTATGATCAGACAGGTGGACAAGCCCAAGATCCTCGTCGTCAATGACGATGCCAACAGCCTCTTCGCGCTGACGAACCTGCTCGAGCAGTGGGCAGCGCAGGAGAGCTATGAAGTCGTCGCCGCGCGCTCTGGCGAGGAGGCGTTGCGCGAAGTGCTTACGCACGACTTTGCCGTGATCCTGCTCGACGTGAACATGCCGGGCATGGATGGCTTTGAAACAGCGGAAGCCATCCACCAGCGGCCACGCTCGTCGGACATTCCCATCATCTTCATCACCGCCTTCGTAGCGGACGAACTGGACCGGCTCAAGGCTTACCAGAAAGGCGCGGTCGATTTCCTGTTCACGCCGGTGATCCCGCAAGTGCTGTACGCAAAGATCAGCGTCTTCGTCTCGCTCGCCACCAAGAACGAAGAATTGCGGCGCCAGGCGCGCCAGCTAAGCCAGCGCACTACCGACCTGATCGCCAGCAATCAGCGCCTGCTGCGCGAGATCGAAGAACGCAAGACCGCCGAACGGGCCAGCCACGCCAAGGATGAATTTCTGGCCATGCTGGGCCACGAGTTGCGCAACCCGCTGTCGGCCATCAGCAGTGCCGCTTCGCTGATCGGCCTGCCGGGCGTGAATGCGGACAGCGTCAGCCACGCAAAAAAAATCATCCAGCGCCAGAGCCGCCACCTGGGCCGCATCGTGGACGACTTGCTTGACCTGAGCCGCGCCATGTCGGGCAAGATCCTGCTCAATCGCCTGCCGCTGGATCTGGCGGCCCTGCTCAAGACTACGCTGGAAACCTTCCGCGCCACCGGCCGCCTGGAGGACTACCATGTGGTGGCCGAGATCGCACCGTGCTGGGTCAATGGCGACGCTACGCGGCTGGAGCAGGTGATCAGCAACCTGCTGGACAACGCACTGAAATATACGCCTCCCGGCGGACGCATCGAACTGCTCAGCGATGTGGACGACGGCGAAGTGACGATCAGCGTGCACGATAGCGGCGTCGGCATTTCGGCCGACCTGCTGCCGCAGGTGTTCGACGTCTTCGTGCAAGGCACCAGCACGCTGGACCGCGCACAAGGCGGCCTCGGCATCGGACTGGCTCTGGTGCGGCGCCTGGTGGAACTGCATGGCGGCAATGTGTACGCTGAAAGCGATGGCCCGGGCGAAGGCAGCACCTTCACCCTGCACTTGCCCTGTATCGAGCATGTGACTGAAGCAAAGGCAATCCCCATGGACACAAGCGAACAGCCCAAGCCAGCCGTGCTGCTGGTCGAGGATAATGACGACGGCCGTGAAATGATGGCCATGATGCTGGGTTGCTACGGCTACCCGGTGCAGCACGCGGCCGATGGCTTCCAGGGCCTGGCCAAGGCTGCCGCGGACCGGCCCGATATCGCGCTGGTCGACATCGGCCTGCCGGGCATCGACGGCTATGAAGTGGCGCGCCGCATGCGTGCGAACCCGGAAACCCACCACATCAAGCTGATCGCGCTGACCGGCTACGGCCTGGCTGACGACCAGCGCCGCGTGATGGATGCCGGCTTCGACATGCACCTGGTGAAACCGGTGGACGTCGAGCAACTGCTGCGCGCCATCGACGAATGCCTGGCGCGCACACCTGCCACCATGCGTTCCTGATCAGGCACGCACGCGGCCGGCCAAGCTGCCGCTTCCTTGTGGCATGCGCGGCGGCACGAAGTCGATTTCTTCCTTGCGCGCGTCGATTTCGCGTGCCATGGTCTGCAGGTCAAGGCCGGACTTCTTCGCCAGCGGGAACATCTCGCCCTCTTCTTCCTTGACGTGGTGGTTGATGTATTCGCCCAGCACCTTGACCTTGGCGTCGAACAGCTCGTCATGCGGGTCCATTTCGCCGATCTGCGCGATCAGGTCCTTGGCGCTGGAGTGTTCGACGGTTGCCTCATCGACCAGGTCCTCGGCTTCTTTCGACGCCGCGCGCACAGCCGGATAAAAGATCTCTTCTTCCGCAGTGGCGTGCTTGGTCAGCTCGAGGCAAATCTTGTCGGCCAGCTTCTTTTTGCTGGTAAAGGCGCGGTCGCCCAACCCTTCGAATTCCTTGAACATGGCTTTCACGTTGGCATGGTCCTGTTTCAACAAAGCAATGGCGTCTTTCATTTTCATCTCCTCTGGTGAGCTGCCAGATTGACAGGCGCACTGCTGGCTGTATGTGCGCCACCCCACGACCATCCTCATGTATGATCAAGGCAATAAACATGGACTACCAAAAATATGTCTGCTGACACGGACGCCGCCGAACTGCGTGAGCTGCTGGGTTACGTCAACAATTGCTGGGACGACGAGCGGCGTGCGCTGTCGCGCCAGATGCATGACAGCCTCGGTTCCTCGCTGACGGCCCTGACGATGCACCTGGGCTTGCTGACCTCCAAGCTGCCACAGGAACCTGCCCTGCTCGACCGTGCGGCGCAGATGAAAAACCTTCTGCACAACATCATCGAGACCAACCGCGGCATGCAGCACAAGCTGTGGAACGACAAGCTGGAATTCCTCGGCTTGCGCGTGGCGCTGGGCGAGCTGGTGGCCCAGTTCGGCGCAGAGCATCTGATGAAAGCCCAGTGCAGCCTGCCGGAAGACGAACCGGCCTGCCCGCGTTCGCACCGCGTGGTGCTGCTGCGCGCCGCGGAAGAAGGCTTGCGCAACGTCGCCACCCATGCCCGCGCCGGCAAGGTCGACGTGATTGTCGACGATATGGAGGACACCATTGTGCTGGCAGTGAAGGATGACGGCGTCGGCCTCGGCCAGGCCTCCATCGCGGATAGCGACTGGCACCAGCACCACGGCTTGCGCATGATACGCGAGCGCGCCATTTTCCTTGGCGGCTCGCTGTCGCTGGCTGCCAACGGCAAACAGGGCGCCGTCCTGACGGTGACCCTGCCCAAGCCGCCACCCAGCTGAAGCCTAGCGCTTGCTGCCTCGCCTCAACGCCATCCAGGCCGAGAGCGGCAACGCCAGCGCACCAATCCCGAACCACAGCCACATTGGCACGTAGAAGCCGTGCTCCAGATGGTAAGCCATGGCCGGCGCAATGGCGCGGTGCACCTCCGGCGCCGAAGGGTTGTAATACACCGTGACGCTGTCGCCCAGCTTGCGCTGCCTGCAGCCGCCCGGATCTTGCACCGAGCCCCGGCGGCGCTTGCCATCGAGTTCGAACTCATACCACCACTGGCCATTGTTTTGGCAATCAAGCACGACGACATGGCCGGCCACGCGGCTATGATGGCGCGTCAGCTCGGCAAGCTCGGTGGCGCGGTTATAGCACCCGCCCAGCAACGCTGCTGCGGCAGCGCCAGCCAGCAGCGCCCTCAATGCAGCTTGACCAGCGGCGTGGCCCGTTTGACGAGGAAGCGCGCCACCGCCAGCACGCCGGTGCGGATAGTGCCCAGCACAGCCTGGTGGTGCAGCAGGTGCAAGCTGACGTACATCATGCGGGCGAAGAAGCCTTCGACAAACCAGCTAAAGCCGCGCAGCGATCCCATCAGGCTGCCGACCGAAGTCGACTGGCCGAACGAAACCAGCGAACCGTAATCGCGGTACTCGTAAGGCTTGGCTTGCGGCGCCTTGCCCTTCACCTGGCGCATGAACGTCTCCAGCAGGTAATCGGCCTGCTGGTGCGCCGCCTGGGCGCGCGGCGGCACCGGCTTGCCGTCGGCGCCCATGCATTGCGCGCAATCGCCGAGCGCATACACGCCGGGCACGCCCTTGACCTGCAGCTCGCCAGTCACTTCGATCTGGCCGCCCTTGGCAGTCGGCAAGCCAAGCGAAGCGAGGAAGGCTGGCGCCTTGATGCCGGCGGCCCACACCACGATATCCGCAGGGTAGTTTTGCTCGCCGACCGAAACATGGTCTTCCGCGATGGCGGTCACACGGCAATCGGTCACGACCTTGATGCCGCGCTCATTGAGCAGCTTCAGGGCCGCATTCGATACACGCTCGGGCAGTGGCGCCAGGATGCGCGGCGCACCTTCCAGCAAGGTGATGCGCACGTCGCGCACCGGGTCAAGGTGGCCGAAGCCGTACGACGTGTAGACCCCGCTGGCTTCGCGCAATTCGGCAGCCAGCTCGACGCCGGTGGCACCGCCGCCGATGATCACGACATCCACGCCGGAAGCACCCTGCTGCGCACCTTTCTGCAGGGCCGCGCGCGTCAGCAGCTTGAGCAGGGTCAGCCGGAAACGTTCCGCATCTTCGGTGGCATTCAGGGAAATGGTGTGCTCGGCCGCGCCGGGCACGCCGAAATAATTGGAGGTGCTGCCAACCGCCATCACCAGGGACTCGTAGCCAATGCTGCGCTCCGGCAGGACGGTTTCGCCGCCTTCGCTGGTAATTGCCGCTACGGTGATTTGCTTGTTGGCGCTGTCTAGCGCCGTCATGGCGCCATAGACATAGGTGAAGCCGTTGTCGTGCGCCAGCATCTGGTAGGACAGGCCTTCCTGGTGAATATCCAGGGTGCCGGCCGCCACTTCGTGCAGCGAAGGCTTCCAGATGTGGTAAAGCCGGCTATCGACCAGCATCACCTGTTGCGGGCCAAGCTTGCGGCCCAGTTTGCAGGCCAGCTCAAGGCCGCCTGCCCCTCCACCTACGATCACATATTTGCTCTGCAAACAGCTCTCCTGATATCGGTGGGGAGCGGGCCGCCAGCCCGGCTATGCCACCGGGTTAGTCTTTATGCTTGCCGTGGCCCTTGCCATGGCCTTTGCCGTGGCCATGGCCGTGGCCCTGGTCGTCGTCGTCACGATCGCGGCGATCATAGTCGCGGTATTCGCGTTCATGCTCATGTCGGTAGCGCGGCGCGTACTCATTGGTGTACCAGTCGTCGCGCACGAAGTAGACATTGCGGCCGCAAGCGTTGTACTTGCCGCAGTGCTTGCCCCAGTCTTTCGCATGGCCCGGCGGGACGCGCAGGTAAAGCGGCTCGGCGATGATGCGGGCCGGGCGCTGGATGATCACCGGCTGCGGGTACAGCACCGGCGGCGGCGCCATATTGCCGATGTCAATGCGGCCAAAAAAGCCTGGCTGGCCGACGGTGACCGAAACGCCAACATCCTGGGCGATGGCGGAAGTGCTGAGCGCCAGCATGGCGGCGGCTAAGAGCTGGGTCTTCATGTTCGTGATTATATAAGTTGTTGAAAAAGTGCGTTGGCTGCCAGTTATTGTACCAAAGCAAGAGGGGTGACTTTCGTGCGGTAACGCACACAGTTGCCACATAGCAACACTTAAACGTGGCTTGCCATGGCCGTGCGCAACTGCGCAATGGCGCCTTGGGCTTGGGAAATTACCTTATCGGCAATGCGTTTGCGCACGGCCTGCACCCGGCCGGCTGCCTCCGCCTCCAGCATCAGCGGCGTCAGCAACTGGGTAGCCGATTCATGGAATGTCGAGGCGATGCGGTCCAGCTGGCGGCCGAAGGCGGCCTGCACTTCCTGCAGCCGCTTGCGCAACTCTTCTTCGAAGGCGCGGCGGCGGTCCTGGATTTCGGAGCGCTTGCGCCGGCCGGCGTCGGCAAACCACTTGAACGCGCCGGCCAGCAGCACGGCCCCGCCCACGAAAGGCGCGGCCGGCGCCACCACCGGCAGCACGACGGCAACACCGAACAGGTAGGCCGCGGTCCCGGTGCCGGCCGCCGCGACGGCGCTGCCCATCAGGGTGAAGTTGGCTGCGGTGTCGACGCCCTGGGCCAAACGGGTGCCGACGCGCATGCGCGGCATCAGGCGCGCGAGCGTGGCGTGGTGCTGGCGTTCGAAGACGGTGCTCTGGGTCAGGCGGATGTCTGATTGGAACAGGGACAAGTCATGCTGCAGCAAGTCCAGCACCTCTTCCTTGCGCTGCACGACGCGGTCGAGGCGGGATTCCATTTCCTTGCCGAATTGCTCGCCGCTGGCGCGCTCATTGGCTACCGGATGGCAGGCCAGTGCCAGTTCGATGGCGTTGCCGGCGTCGTGCACGGCATCGTCGATGTCCTGGTTCAGCATGCGGCGCTCATAGGCGATGCGCGCATCGACCAGGGCCAGGCGCTGCTGCACCTGCTGGCGCAGCTGCTGGGCCGTAGCCAGCAAGCTTGCAGCGCTCGCTTCGCAAGCCAGTGGCGAGTTTTCATGCTCACGGTAACTCTCGATGCCCTGGCAGATCGTCGACACTGCGCGCTCGACAGCGGTCTGCAATTCTTCCTGGCTCATCAGGCCACCGTTGTAGCCGCGGGCGTGGTTCAGCAGTTCGGCGTGGCCCATCGCGCGACCGAAGTCTGCTACGGCATCGGCCAGTCCCCTGCCCTTGACCAGCTTGCGGGCCTGGTTGCCCAGGTTGCTCAGCAGGCGACGCTCTTCTTCCGGCGGCAGGCCGAACAGTTCTTCCGGCGTGAGCTTGATGTGCAGGGCCTTGGCGGTCTTTTGCGCCAGCGGCCGGGCAGCGGTGCCTTGCAGCGCCAGCAGAGGCTTCATCAGGTTGAAGGCCTTGTGCCGCGCTTGCTCTGCGACAGTCGGACTGGAGCGGGCCAGCGCCTGCAGCGCCCAGTCGACGCTGATACCGCACTCGATGGCATTCAGCATGATGGCGGTGAAGACGGCGGAGGCGCGGCCATCGCCGGCCAGGTCAGTCACGGCGGCAAATTGCGCCAGGGTCAGCGCACCGTCCGTGCTGGCGATGGCACCGACGGTGCGGGCCAGGTTGGAGGTGAAGCTCTGGTCGGAAGAAAGGTGTTCGTCGAGGCCGCGTAAAAGGACAGCATGCTCGGGTGCAGCCGGCGCCGGGGCGGCTGGTGTGGTGACGCTCGCGGCTCCATAAGTGCTTTGCACAAATACTCCGTTCGCTCAGTCCAGGCTAATGGCATTCTAGACCATGCGAGCCCATCACCCAAACAGTTTAAATGCAGCCATGGCGCCGATCAGGGTAAGCGTCTGCGCCAGCATCCAGCGCAAAATCTCTACACGCACCTTTGCTATCTCGAGCAACAGTTCCTGCTTCAATTCGGTGAGGTCGGACATATGCACCACCGGGTCGGGCTTGTTCGATGACATGATACGCTCCTCCGCCACAAAGCGTCATTGTCGCGTGACTAGGGTGTCGGCTCCGTGGGCAAAATCAAGGTTTCCTTGATTTCCTCCATGACGACATAAGACTTGGATTGCGCCGCGCCCGGAAGGTTGAGCAGCATATCGCCCAGCAGCTTGCGGTACTCCGCCATTTCATGGATGCGGGCTTTGATCAGGTAATCGAAGTCGCCCGACACCAGGTGGCACTCCTGCACTTCCGGAATCCGCAGCACTTCGCGCCGGAACTGCTCGAAATGGCTGGCCGATTTCTGGTTCAGCGTAATCTCCACGAACACCAGCAGGCTGGCGCCCAGGGCGCGCGGATTGAGCCGTGCGTGATAGCCGGCAATCACCCCATCGCGCTCCATGCGCTTGACCCGCTCAATGGTCGGCGTGATCGACAGCCCGACCTGTTCGCTCAAGTCCTTCATGGCGATACGCGCATCGTCCTGCAGGATGCGCAATATCTTACGGTCAATCTTGTCCAGCCCACGGGCCGATTCCTTCTGAATTCGCATGATTTTTTACTGTTTTATCGACTTCATATAGTAACAATTACTAGGAAAACTTACTTATCATAGCAAAATAATCCGCAACAAATATTCCGGAGGCAATTCATGCGCGTAGTTATCCTTGGCAGCGGCGTTATCGGCGTCACCAGTGCCTATTACCTGGCCCAGGCCGGCCACGACGTCACCGTCCTGGACCGCCAGCCGGGCCCTGCCCTGGAAACCAGCTTCGCCAACGCCGGCCAGATCTCCCCAGGCTATGCATCGCCATGGGCCGCCCCCGGCATTCCGCTGAAAGCCATGAAATGGATGCTGCAGCGCCACGCGCCGCTGTCCATCACGCCCGACGGTACCACCTTCCAGCTGAAGTGGATGTGGCAGATGCTGCGCAACTGCAATGCCGAAGCCTATGCCATCAACAAGGAACGCATGGTGCGCCTGGCCGAGTACAGCCGCGACTGCTTCAAAGTGCTGCGCGCCGCCACCGGCATCGAATACGAAGGCCGCCAGCAAGGCACCACCCAGTTGTTCCGCACCCAGGCGCAACTCGATGGCGCTGCCAAGGATATCGAAGTTCTCAAAGAAACCGGCGTGCCCTACGAGCTGCTGACCGGCGCCGACCTGATGAAGGCCGAGCCGGGCCTGGCCGCATCGCAGCACAAGCTGGTGGGCGGCCTGCGCCTGCCGAACGACGAAACCGGCGACTGCCAGATGTTCACCACCCGCCTGGAAGCGATGGCAAAAGAACTCGGCGTGAAGTTCCGCTATGGCGTTTCGATCGACAAGCTGGTGACTGAAGGCGACAAGGTCAAAGGCGTGCAGTGCGGCGCCGAGCTGGTGGAAGGCGACTCCTTCGTGGTGGCGCTGGGCGCCTACTCGACCCCGTTCCTGAAAGAGCTGTTCGAGATTCCTGTATACCCGCTGAAAGGCTACTCGATCACCGTACCGATCGTCGATGGCGACAAGGCCCCGACCTCGACCATCCTCGACGAGACCTACAAGATTGCGGTAACCCGCTTCGACGACCGCATCCGCGTTGGCGGCATGGCGGAAATCGCCGGCTACAACACCAGGCTCAACCCACGCCGCCGCGAAACGCTGGAAATGGTGGTGAACGACCTGTTCCCGGGCGCCGGCAACACTGCCGAAGCCACGTTCTGGACCGGCCTGCGCCCGATGACCCCGGACGGCACCCCGGTCGTAGGCCGCACCGGCATCCGCAACCTGTTCACCAACACCGGCCACGGCACCCTGGGCTGGACCATGAGCTGCGGCTCGGCGCAACTGCTGGCCGATATCATGTCCGCCAAGCGCCCAGCCATCTTTGCCGACGACTTGTCGGTTGCACGTTACAGCCAGGAACGCCCAGCCCGCCAGCCGCAACTCGCCGGCGCCTAAGATAAAAGTCGGGGTCAGCTCCGGCAATCTGCCACTTGGTGGCAGATTGCCGGAGCTGACCCCGACTTTCATTTCCGATCCCCATTTGGCAGTATTGCGCCCGGAGCCGTATAATTTTCGGCATGAATAAACTGGAAGCTTTCGGACACGTCGCCGCGCTGGCGATCCGCGGAGACCTCGTGTTTCCTACCAGCGTCAATGCCGCCCTGCGAGTGCAGCTCGCTTTGGACGATCCGGACTGCCCGATGGAAGATGCCATCAAGCTGGTCCTGGCCGAGCCGCAACTGGCCGCGCGCACCGTCTCGCTGTCCAACTCCGCCATGTTCAACCGCACCGGCGGGCCGGATATCACCAATGTCCGCAACGCCATCATGCGCGTGGGTTACCACAACCTGTATGCGCTGGCCGCGGCCATGGTAGTGCGTGCCTTCGGCAGCAAGATTACCGATCCCGAGCTGCGCGCCAAAGCCGAGCAACTGTGGCAGCACACCATCCACGTCGCCTGCCTGGCGCGCATCATCGCGCGTGAAGTGACCGGCGTGAATCCCGACACCGCCCTGTTTGCCGCCATCGTGCATGAAGTGGGCAGCTTCTACCTGCTGTCGCGCGCCGATGAATTCCCTGGCCTGCTGGAACCCGATCCGGAGAACTGGCAAACCGCGAGCGAAGAAATCATCACGCGCGAAGTGCTGAAGAAGCTGGGCATTCCGGCTGAAGTGGCGGAAGCGATTGAGAGCCTGCGCAACGGCATGCTGCAAATCCCGCCGGAGACCCTGCTCGACACGCTGCTGCTGGCAAACCATTTCGCGCCTGTCGCCTCGCCGCTGGCGCCGGCACAGCAACAACCTCCGCACGAAGATTCGGTGATGGACCTGTTCATCGACGCCGAAAAGCGCGAGCAGATGCTGGAAGAAGCGGAAGCCGATGCTTCCGCCATGAATGCGGCGCTGCTGGTTTAATCCAAAGCTTTGGCGGGGCCAAAGAACTCGTAGTAGGTCTGCGCTTCCGGCACGCCCAGCTCGCGCAGGCTGCGCTTCACGGCCTGCATGAATGGCAAAGGGCCGAGGAAGTACGCGTCCACGTCGCGCGACTGCGGCAGCCATTCGCCGAGCTCTTTGTCGCCCAGCAAGCCGACAGCATCGGCTTGCGGATGGCCGTCACGCTGTTCGGCATAAATATAGTGGCGCTTCAGTTGCGGGTGGCGTTCAGCCAGGCCGTCGACATGCTCGCGGAAGGCGTGCACGCCGCCGTGGCGCGCCGCGTGGATGAAGCGGATTTCACGGCCCGTTTCCAGTGCCTGGTCCAGCATGGCCAGGGTCGGGGTGATGCCGACGCCCCCGGAGATCAGTACGATCGGGCGGCTGCCTTCTGCCAGCGTGAAAGCGCCGGTCGGCGGGAACAGGTCCACGATATCGCCTTCACTCACTTTCCCGTGCAGGAAGCCTGACACCTTGCCGCCATCTTCGCGCTTGACGCTGATCTGGTAAGTCTGGCCATTCGGTGCTGCGGACAGGGAGTACTGGCGGCGCTGCTCTTCACCGTCCACCACCACGCGGATGCCGATATATTGGCCCGGCGTGAAGCCAAGTACCTGCTGCCCATCCACCGGGCGGAATACGAAGCTGGTGATCTCGTCGCTCTCGGCACGCTTGGCAGCCACCACGAATTGGCGTGCGCCCATCCAGCCGCCCGGCGCAGCCGCAGCGGCTTCATAGGTCTTGCCTTCGGCGCCAATCAGGATCTCGGCCAGTTGGCCATAGGCTGCGCCCCACGCTTCCAGCACCGCATCGGTCGCTACTTCAGCACCCAGCACCTCGCGGATCGCCTTCAGCAGGCTGGCGCCGACCATCGGATAGTGTTCCGGCTGAATCTGCAAGGCCACGTGCTTGGTGACGATGGTATTCACCAGTGGCCCCAGTGCTTCAAGCCGTTCGATATGCCTGGCGTACATCAGGATGCCGTTAGCAAGGGCGCGCTGCTGGTCGCCGCTGTGCTGGTGTGCCTGGTTGAAGAATGGTTTCACCTGCGGGAAGTCGGTGAACAGAGTCTGGTAGAAGTGGCGGGTCAATGCTTCGCCGCCTTGCTCCAGGGTCGGAACGGTGGCGGTGACGATGGCACGGTGTTCTGCGGACAGCATGGGTATGGCTCCTTCTCGGATAAACATGCACCCATAATACATGTTTACTTTAATCTGCGTCAATAAAGATGCAGATTAAAGGCGTGTTTTATGAAGGATCACCGGCTGGGCACCGCCCTTTGCCTTCGGCCCGGGCAAGATGTCCGCCAGCGTCATGCCATCGAGTACGTGCAGGAAGGCTTCCGTCGCTTCACCAAGCTTGCGTTTCAGCGTGCAATCACGCAGGAAGGCACAGTGACCGGGGTCGGTTTCAAAGCATTCGGCAATGTGGAAGTCCGATTCGCTGTCACGCACTACCTCACCGATATTGATCTCTTCCGGCTCGCGGTTCAGGCGCAGGCCGCCATGCCGGCCACGCACGGTTTCCACCAGGCCGCTGGCGCCCAGTTGGTGGATCACCTTGGTCAGGTGGTTCTTCGAGATGTCATGCAGGTCGGCGATTTCCTGGATCGTCACCAGCTTGTCGCGGTTCATGCCGAGGTACATCAGCGAACGCAGGGTGTAGTCGGTGAAAGATGTCAGTCTCATAATCTACGTCACGTAAAGATGCATTCAAAATATTGCTTTAGCCGAAGGCCTAATGTAGCATTCATTATACATCTTAAGAACATGAGGCCCGCCATGCGCAGCATCCATATCCCCACCGAACCCACGCCATCCGGGCAACCGCATCCCTTGCTGCGACTGGGCTTCCGCCCCTTCTACCTGCTGGCGGCTGCGCTGGCGGCGCTGTCGGTACCACTGTGGCTGGCCGCCTATAAGGGCATGCTGCCCACCCTGCCCGCTGTCAACGTGCTGTGGCATATGCACGAAATGGTGTTTGGCTTTGGCGGCGCGGTAATCGTCGGCTTCCTGTTTACAGCGGGCCGCAACTGGACCAACCTGCAAACACCGGCCGGCACCCGGCTTGCGGGGCTGGCCTTGCTGTGGATTGCCGGCCGCGTGGCCATGCTGCTGGCGCCCGGTGTGCCAGCCTTGATCATTGATGGCCTGTTCCTGCCTTTGTGCGCGGTGGCGTTCGGCCGCGTGCTCTATCAGGCACAGAGCACGCGCAATTATCCGATCTGCGGCATCCTGGCCTTGCTGTCAGTGGCCAACCTGCTGTTCCATGCGGCGGCCAACGGCTGGCTCCCATTGTCGCCGCTGACTCCCGTGCATGGCGCGATCCTGATGATCACCGTGCTGGAAGCCGTGATTGGCGGCCGCGTGATACCGATGTTCACTCGTAACGGCGCACCGGGCAGCCAACCGGTGACCGTGGCCTGGCGCGAAAAGGCCAGCATTGCCTTGCTGCTGGCAACTGCACTGGCATGGGTGGCCGGCTTGCCGGGCTTCGTGGTGGCACTGGCGGCTTTTGCGGCGGCAGCGGTCAACGCCATTCGCCTGGTTGGCTGGGCGCCGTTTGCCACGGTGCGCGTACCTTTGCTGTGGATCCTGCACCTGGCGTATGCCTGGATCGTGGCCGGCCTGGTGCTGCTGGGTTTTGCGGCGCTGGGTATCGGCTCCTCCAGCAGCGCCTTCCACGCGCTGGCCGTGGGCGGCATGTCGGGCCTGATCATCGGCATGATCACCCGTACCGCACTTGGCCACACGGGCCGCCTGCTGCGTGCCGGCCGTGCCGAAAGCGCGATGTATCTTTTACTGCAAGCTGGCGCTTTGGCCCGTTTGTGTGCCAATATTGTTCCCGCTGGAATTCGTGACTTCCTGTTACTGGGCTCGGGACTATCCTGGTCGGTCGCCTTCCTTCTCTACCTGTTCGTGTATGCGCCTTACTTAAGCCATGCCCGCATTGACGGGCGGGAAGGTTAAATGTGGATACCGTCACCATACTGCTGTCTTCCTTCATACTTTCGGTCACCGGCCTGCTGGTGTTTATCTGGTCGCTGCGGCACCGTTTGTTCAACGCCTCGTCGGCCGCTGCCAATGTGATTTTTTCGCCGGGCGAGATTGGCCATGGTGAAGAGCCTGCGGCCAGCCCGGAGCAGCGCGCCGGACTGGCACTGCCGGTGGAAGGACAGGACCGGCGAGCGCCCAGCCCCGCCGAGCAAGCCGCCATGCAGCAAGAGCTGGCGGAACGTGTCGAAGCGGATCGCTCGAGTGCTTTTGTCACCTTTGTTTTCCTGTCCTGCGCCGTGGTGTGGCTGCTGGTCGCCACGGCGGCGGGCTTGACCAGCTCCATCAAGCTGCATGAGCCGGACTGGCTGGTGCAGTATCCCTGGCTGACCTTTGGCCGCATCCGCACTATCCACCTCAATGCCGTGGCCTATGGCTGGGCGCCGATGGCGGCCCTTGGCATTGCGATCTGGCTCCTCCCTCGCCTGCTGAAGACGCACCTGGTCGGCGGGCGTTTTGCCATTTTCGGGGCCATGCTGTGGAATGCGGGCCTGGTCGCGGGCCTGGGCTGTGTTGCGGCCGGCATCAGTGATGGCCTGGAGTGGCTGGAGATTCCGTGGCAGGTGGACTTGCTGCTGGTGGCTGGCGGCGCCCTGGTTGGGCTGCCGCTCGTCTACACCCTGCAAAGCCGCAAAGTGCACCACCTGTATGTGTCGATCTGGTACATGGGCGCGGCACTGTTCTGGTTCCCTATCCTGTTCCTGATCGGGAACCTGCCGGCGGTGCACTTCGGCGTGCAGCAGGCGGCCATGAACTGGTGGTTCGGCCACAACGTGCTGGGGCTGTTCTACACGCCGATGGCTGTGGCCTCCGTGTACTACTTCCTGCCCAAGATTATCGGGCGGCCGGTGCAGTCGTACAACCTGTCCTTGCTTGGATTCTGGACGCTGGCCTTTTTCTATGGCCAGGTAGGCGGCCACCACCTGATCGGCGGGCCGGTTCCGGGCTGGCTGATTACGCTATCCATCGTGCAGAGCGTGATGATGGTAATCCCGGTGATCTCATTCTCGATCAACCAGCACATGACCATGCGCGGGCATTTCTCCAAGCTGCTGTATTCGCCAACGCTGCGCTTTATCGTCCTTGGCGGCATGATGTACACGCTCAGCTCGATCCAGGGTTCGATCGAAGCGCTGCGCAGCGTGAACACGGTGACGCACTTTACCCACTTCACAGTGGCGCACGCCCACCTTGGACTGTATGGTTTCTTTTCCATGGTAATGTTCGGCGCGATTTACTTCGTCATGCCGCGCGTGATGGCGTGGGAGTGGCCCTATCCGAAGCTGATTGCCCTGCATTTCTGGCTGGTGGTGATTGGCTTTGGCATCTACTTCGTCGGGCTGTCTGTTGGCGGCTGGCTGCAAGGGCAGGCAATGCTCGACGCGGGGCGGCCATTCATGGATTCGGTCAACGTCACGCTCCCATGGCTGAAAAGCCGAACGGTTGGCGGGGCAATCATGACCATTGGCCACCTGGTCTTTGCCTGGCATTTCGCGACCATGGCGCTGCGTTATGGCCCGCGGCGCGTGGGGGCGGCGCTGCTGCACACCCGCAGCGACGCACCTGCTCCCTCCAGCAACCTCGCGGGGGCCTGATATGCAAGACGAACTGAAACTGCTGGGCGGCGCGATGGTGACGCTGGCCCTTGCGACTTCCGCGCTGGTGATCGTGCCGCACGTTCAGTTGCGCGCGGGCGAAGCGCCGGCTGGCTTGAAACCCTACACGGCGCAGCAACTGCGCGGGCGCGAGGTGTATATCAGGAATGGCTGCGTGTATTGCCATTCGCAGCAGCCTCGCGACAAGGCGCAGGCGCCGGACGACCAGCGCGGCTGGGGGCGGGCCTCGGTGGCGGCCGATTATTACTACGATACACCGCATTTGCTTGGCACCATGCGCACCGGGCCGGACCTGTTCAATATCGGCGCGCGCCAGCCTAGCGCAGACTGGCACCTGGGGCACATGTTCCAGCCGCGTGCCTATGTGCCAGGATCGATCATGCCATCCTACCCTTACCTGTTCGACTATAAGGAAGCGGCGGAACCGGGCGACCGCGTCGTGAACCTGCCGCCTGGCTTCAAGCCGGCCGGCAAAATCGTGGTAGCCAAGCCGGAAGTGCTGGACCTGGTGGCTTACCTGCAGTCGCTTGACCATACTTACCCTGTGCTGCCGGCGCCACAGGCCAGGAAGGAAGGAGCGCCAAATGCCGCAAAATGATTTTGGCGCGCAGCAGCGTGAGAATCCCGATCCCACGGAGAGGGACCGGCCGATTCCCTGGTATGTCTTGCTTGGCGTTGGCCTGGCACTGGCCTGGGCGATCAGCTATATCCTCACCGTTCGCGACGATGACCCGGCGCTTGGCGACCGGCGCACCATGTCGACGCTGCAGGCCAAGGCTGGCGGGGCGGCCGGCCCGGGCGGCGCTGTGGACGGGGCCCAGGTGTATGCCGCGCAGTGTGTGGCTTGCCACCAGGCCACGGGCGCTGGCTTGCCAGGCGTATTTCCGCCGCTGGCGGGGTCGGAATGGGTGACCGGCGCCGAAAGCATTGCGGCATCCATCCTGCTGCACGGCGTGTCGGGCAAACTGACGGTGAAAGGTTCGGCATATAACGGACAGATGCCGTCGTTTAAGGATAAGTTGAGCGACGCGGAGATTGCGGCAGTCTTGAGCCACATCCGCAGTAACTTCGGCAATAGCGCGGCCGGGGTAGCGCCGGATGCGGTCAAGGCGGCGCGCGACGCGACGGCCACGCGCAAGGACCCGTTCAATGGAGATGATGATCTCGCCAAACTCGCCAAACCAGCCAATTAAAGGGGATTTGACGCGCACATTGGCGCTCATTGCCTGCATGGCCGCAGTTGCTGGTGCTGCGCTGTGGCAGGCCACCATGGGGTTCCACGTAGTCTCCACCGAAGAAGGACGGCGGCTGGCGATTGCCGAGGCGCCGTTGGCGTTGCCCGGCGTCGGCCTTGCGCTGCCGGGCGCGGGAGCGGCAGCGACACAGGCCTCCCTGCCCGCGCTATTAGCATCTGATGGGCGGCCGGCGATCGTCACGTTCTTTTACGCGCGCTGCAATGCGGTGTGCTCCGTGCAAGGGACCGAACTGCAGCAAATGCAGCGTGAAATCCTGGCGCGCGGGCTGCAGGACAAGTTGCGGCTGTTGACGATTTCGTTTGATCCGCGCGATTCGCTGGGCGACCTGGCGCACTACGCGTCGCGCATGCGCGCCGATACAGCAGTGTGGCAGTTTGCAGCAGTGCCCGATGCCCGACAGCGCCAGGCCTTGCTGGACCAGGTCGGGATTATCGTGCTGCCTGCAGAAATGGGGGAATTCCAGCACAACGCCGCCTTCCACATCGTTACACCGGATGGGCGACTGGCGCAAGTGGTCGACTACGAGCAGCCGGAAGCCGCATTGGCTGCGGCGCTGGAGGTGGCGCGATGAGTACTCCGAAAGAGGCGGCACGCTGCGCGGGCAGGCGTGCGCTGCCGGGCGCCGCCCTCGTGGCGCTGGCCCTGCTCCTGCGGGCACCGCTTGAGGCGTCGATGGCCTTGCACATGGTGGTCCAGCTTCCGATGATCGCAGTAGGCGGCGCGTTGACCGGGCTTGCGGCAGCGCGTCAAGGAGCGCAACTGGCTGGCGCGCAAGCGCGCTGGGATGCGCATGGCCTGGCGGGCCTGGTGTGGCTGTTGCTGGCGAGCGCGTACTGGATGGTGCCACGCGCGCTGGAGCAATCGCTCACGATGCCGCTGGCCGAAGCGGGCAAGTTCGCCAGCCTGTTCCTGCTCGGCTTCCTGCTGCCGGGCGCGCTATCGCGGGCAGCAGCAGTCATCCAGCTTTTCTTCCTCGGCAATTTCTGCGCCATGATGGCCATCGCCGGCATGCTGTACCAGGACATGCCTCAGCGCCTGTGCAATGCCTACAGCCTGGACGACCAGGTGGTCACCGGCGTCGGGCTGGTCGTCGCCTCAATCGGCATCGCAGCTGCCTGGTGCGTGTGGCAGCTGCCTGCCCTGGCCGGCCAGGCGCCTGCCGTCGAGGGCGACAGCGCGCAATGATTTACTTGCGGGCCAGTGGATTTGGGGTCGGCTCGGCCACCTTGTGCAGCAGGTTGCGGTCAATGTGGTGGAAAGGTTCCGATTCCTTGCCGCGCAAGAGCATGACGGTGTCTTCCTCATAGCCCCAGGTGCCATCATCGTTGATGGTGACCTTGATGCGGTATTCGGTGGTTTTGAAGCCGAATTCAAGGAAAGGATTGGAGCAGATGCCGTAGGTATTTTGCTCGCGCTGTGCCACCAGTTCGAAGGACTTCGCATCCGGCGCCGCGGTGCCGGATGCCATGGCGATCTGGCCGCGCGGGATGGCCAGGGTCTGGATCACGGTATTGGTGGCCGGTTCCCACAGCCAGTAGCCGACCTGCTCGTGGTAAGTCTTGACGTTGTCAGGCTTGTTGATGATCAGGACATAGCGCAGGCCGTAGAACAGTTGCGGTCCGTTGGTGACAGGATCGATCGGCTGCAGTTCGATGCGTTCGACATAGGCCTGTTTGCGCGGGCCGTCCGCCTTTGGCTTGATATCGAGGCCGCGCTGCCCTTCCCAGACGCCTGCCATGGCCTTCAGCGGGCCGAGGTTGGCCAGCGTGTCCATGTCGATATTGGAAGGTTCGGTGTAGATGTCGTTGCTGTATTCGCTCATTTAATGCTTGCTCATTAATCAGGGAGCAAGCATTGTAACCTCCGCGCCGGATTCTTCGCCCAGCAGCATGGCAGTGATCTCCTGCGGCGGCACCGGGCGGCTGAACAGATAGCCCTGCATTTCATCGCAGCCATGCTGCTGCAGGAAGCTGCGCTGCTGCTCCGTTTCCACGCCTTCCGCGATCACACGCATGTCGAGCTGGTGCGACAGCGAGATAATGGCGCAGGTGATGGCCTGGTCGTCCGGATTGGCGACCAGGTCGCGCACGAAGCTCTGGTCGATCTTGAGGCGGCTGATCGGGAAAGACTTGAGCGCAGCCAGGCTGGAATAGCCGGTGCCGAAATCGTCGATGGCCAGCGTGATGCCCATTGCTTCGAGCTGGCGCATCTTCGCCACCGACTGCGCGGTGTCGCGCATGATCATGCTCTCGGTGACTTCCAGCTCCAGCCACTGCGGATCAAGTCCACTCCATTCGAGGGCTGCGGCCACGCGCTCGACCAGGCGCGGATCGTCGAACTGGCGCGCCGAAACATTGACCGACACCACCAGCGGTGGCAAGCCCGCTTCCTGCCACGCGCACGCCTGGCGGCAAGCTTCGCGCAGGGCCCATTCGCCGATCGGGATGATCAGGCCATGCTCTTCCGCCAGCGGGATGAACTGGGCCGGCGACACCGCGCCACGCTGCGGGTGCTGCCAGCGCAGCAGGGCTTCCACACCGAACATGCGGCCCGATTCCAGGTTCACCTTGGGCTGGTAGGCCAGCGAGAGCTGCTGTTCTTCCAGCGCCTTGCGCAAGCCTTCCGTCAGCGCCAGCTTTTCTTCCAGGCCGGCATTCATCTCGTGGGTGTAGAACTGGCAGTTGTTCTTGCCGCTATCCTTGGCGCGGTACATGGCCGCGTCGGCGTGCATCATCAGCGTGTCGGCATCGCTGCCATCGCGTGGATAGACGGCAACGCCGATCGAGCAGCTCACCTGCATCTTCTGCCCTTCCAGCACGATCGGCTGCACCACGGATTCGAGGATCTTGTTCAGCAGCGGCACCAGCACCTGCGGGTTGTCGTTCACATGCGGCAGCACCAGCACGAACTCGTCGCCGCCGAAGCGGCCGACCGTATCCTCGCGGCGCACGCAGCCCACCATGCGGCCGGCCACTTCCTTCAGCAGTTCGTCGCCGGCGTTGTGGCCCAGCGTGTCGTTGACCAGCTTGAAGCTGTCGAGATCGATAAAGGCCACCAGCACCGATTCCTTGTTGCGCTCAGCGTGCGCGATCGATTGCTCGAGGCGGTCGCAAATCAGACTGCGGTTCGGCAGGCCGGTCAGCGTGTCGTGATGGGCCATGTGATAGATGCGTTCCTCGGTGCGCTTGCGCTCGGTGATATCGCGCACGATCGCCACCACGCCGCCTTCCACGCCCACCACCTGCCAATGCAGCCATTCCGCCTTCAGTTGCGGCACCATGTTCGGACCCTCTTCCTGGTGCACGCCGCCATTCAGGGTCACGTGCGCCAGCCGCTCGAACATGCCGTTGTGGCGTGCCGCCGGCATCCAGCCGCACAGCGTCTGTGCGCGAAGCTCGTTGCGGCTTCGGCCGGTCAGCTGCTCGGCGCGCGAATTAACGGCGGCAAACTTGAAGTCCACCACCACGCCATCCTTGTTGCGGATGGCACGCAGGACGAAGAAGGCATCCATATTCGATTCGGACGCCGCAGCATAGGTTTCCTGCGCGCGGCGGATGCGGCGGCGCGCCTTGGCACCCTGCCAGACGCAAGCCCATACCAGGGCCGCCAGCAGGATCAGCACCGCACTGGCGACACCGGCTTCCCACAGCAACTGGCGGCGCTGGGCTGCGAAGCCTGCCATTTGCTCCTGTTCCGACAAGCCGACCATGGCGCTCAGGCGCAGTCCGGCCAGCTGGCGTACCTCCGTATAGCGCTTGACGCCATCGATCGTGCTGGCGACGGCTACGCCGCGGCGCGCCTGCAGTCCCGCCAGGTCCAGCTTTTGCCCGAAGGATTGCTTGTCGCCGACGCGCCGCGCACGCACCACACCATCGTCGCCGACCAGGCCAAGCATGCCTTGCTCGCCCAGGCGGCGGCGTTCATAGCCGCTGGTGAAATAGGCAGGATCGACCTCCACGATCACTACGCCGGCGAATTCGCCATGCTCGTCGTCCAGGCGGCGCGTGAAGTGGAGGTGCCAGTCCTGGTTTGCTTCATCGCGCATCGCTTGCGAGATAAAGGTGTAGTTGCTGCGGTGCTGCCGGTGGAAGCTGAAATATTCCTGCTGCGCGACATTTATCGAGGGCGCAGCCGGGTTGCTGGCAACCGTGTTGCCCTGGGCGTCGACAATGCTGACGATGAAAACGAGACCGGATGGCAGCAGCCCGTGCGCCTGCAGTTCCGGCAAGGCGCCGCGTGCGCCCTGGCTTTCGGCACTGTATTTCAACACCTGCAGGGTTTGTTCAATGCCATTGATGCTGCGCGCTACCTGCGCCTCATAGGTGGCGATCAGCTCACTGGCCGATTCAGCCGCCAGCTCGCGCGAGGCAGCAGCCTCGCTGTCGATGAAATGCAGGGTGGTGCCCCACACCACCGCCAGCAGGACAATGGTGAACAGGGGCAGCGAGACTTGCGTCTCAAGGCACATGCGCAGCCAGCGTTTCATATTCAATGCACCACCAGGACAGGACGCACGCTGGCATCGAGCGCGCTGCGGTCGATGTAGCCGATCAGGGTTGGGTTATCTGCCACCAGCTTGCGTACCGCCTGGCTGTTGGGCAGCTCGCGCGGGGGCTGGCCGCGGCCAGTGAAGATCTTCTTGGTCCAGTAGGCTTTCATCAGGGCCGGGGTGCGGTTGGCCACCTTCAGGTAAAAGTCGTCGCGTTGCGGGGAACCAATCGGCAAATCGAGCGCTACCACTTCGCCGCCATCAGGGAAGCGCGTCGATTCTGACAGGAAGATATCGGCCACCTGCTCCGCACGCAGGGCCGTGATGGGGCTGCGCGCCGATACCACCACCACCAGTTCGGCAGCGGCGGAGGCGCCGGCAAGCAGCGCCAATAGCAGGCAGCAAAGGAGTTTCCTGATCATCGAAACGCCTCCATCAGAACACGAAATCCACGGAGGCGCTGAACACGCCGAAGCTGCGGCCATAACGGTAGCCGGGCTGGATGTTCGACAGCGTGCCAATGGTGCCGCTGCGTGGGCGCACATGGTCGAATTGCAGCTTGACCGCGGCATTGCCGGTGGCATCCCAGCGCAGGCCCAGGCTGGTGCTGTCCTGTTCCGCAATCATGCTGAGCAAGCCATTCAATTCCATGTTCAGGCGCTGGGCAGCCGGCGCATAAGGAGGCGGCAGCAAGGACAAGTCCAGGCCCGCGACCCGGTTAGGGGTGTTCGCCACCACCTTGCTGAAAGTGGCGTAGGGCGTAAAACTGCCCAGGCGATAGCCGCCGCTGACATAGCCTGCAGTCTTATCGCCCAGCATCGAGCGGGCGTTGATGCGCCCTATTTCACCCATCACGAACCATTCGCCCGGGTCATAGGAGGCGCCAATGCTGAGCACGGTGGCACGCTTGCGGTCCGGCTCATAGCGGCGCGCCAGGACTTTGCCTTGCGGGCCGAACTGGCGAATCGCGCTGAACAGGTCCTGCAGCAACGGCGTCTCCAGTTCGCCCTCGATGGCGGTAGCGCGCACCGTCAGTGCACCGGCCGTGCTGGTGTTCGAAATGCCCGCCAGCTTGTGCGCCCTGACACGCGTGACGTCGGACAGCGGCACACTGGTGCCGCCGAACAGCACTTGCGTGGTGTTCTTCACGGCGCCGGCATTCCAGCGGTAGCTGGCGTCAATGCCGTCGCTGTTGCTGATCGGGAGCGAGGAATACAGTTCGACCGGCGTGCGTACGGATGTCAGCGCATAGCTGGCCTTGCGGTAATCGCCGGACAGGAACAGCGGCAGCGCTATACGTCCCACGCGCAGGCTCAGTTCCGGCGACACCTGGTATTGCACGTTCGCCCATTCAACCTTTGGCGTCCAGGAATGCGTGAGGTGGCGCTCTGCCACCACCTGCAGCACGGCCGACCAATGGCCGCCGTTGTTGTACGTAAGCTGCGTGCCGAGGCGGCTGTCCACCGCGTAGCTCCAGTCGCGCGTAGCGCCGGCCTCGCCGGGGTTCAGCGGGTTGGCCGCATAGTCGGCCTGCTTCTCGCTTGAATGCACGGCGCTCAGGGTGCCGAAGCCGCGGAAGGTCCAGGCATCCTGCCCCGCTGCATGCCCGGCGTGCGCGGCAGGCGGCACCAGCAGTGCTCCGGCAACGGCGAACAGGACAGGCGTTTGGTGCAGCTTTGGCATAATGGCACTCTTGGCAAGAAACGTCGGCAATAAAACAGCATCGCTTGCCGTCCAGGCATGCGTGCGCGCTAGGTGTGGGATTGGACTGTCAGGCTCGGCGCTCGAAGGGCGCTTCTTGAATTCTCACACTTTATAACAGCGACTTGTAACTGTCGAGAAGTTTCCCTAGAGTACTCTTACTATCTCTTTAGAAATAATTAAATGTGCAAAAAAGCAAAGGAAACAAAGAGATGCAGCAAGTCTCATGCGGCTCGCTGGTATTGAATAGTGCCCGCCAGGTGCTGCTATGCCATGTGACGGGCACGGCAAGCTGGGACATTCCCAAAGGCTTGCAGGATCCGGGCGAAACCCCGCTGCAATCGGCGCAGCGTGAACTGTTCGAAGAAACGGGGCTGGCTTTCGATGCGGGCCTGTTCGAAGACCTGGGCGAATTCACCTACCGCCCGGACAAGCGGCTGCACCTGTTCAAGGTGGAAGTGGGAGACCAGTTGTGCAACCTGGACCACCTGCGCTGCACCAGCTTCTTCCCCCATCACCGCACCGGCGAGCCGACGCCCGAGGCGGACGGCTTCCGCTGGGCCTCGCGCGACGAATTGAGTACCTTGTGCTGGCCGCGCATGGCGTCGCGGCTGCTGTCAATTGACTGGTGATCAGGCGCCGCCGGATACGCGGATGGTGGTGCCGGTGACGTAGCGCGCCGCGGGAGACAGCAGCCACACCGCAGCTTCGGCGATTTCTTCGGGCTCGCCCACGCGCCCCATCGGGATACGGGCTGCCACACGGGCCGGCCGTCCAGCGTCGCCGGATGTAGCGTGGATATCGGTCTGCGTAGTCCCAGGCGCCACGCCGCACACGCGGATGCCCTCGGGCGCGACCTCCTTGCCAAGCCCCATGGTGAAGGTATCGACTGCCGCCTTGCTGGCCGCATAAGTTACATACTCATTCGGGCTGCCCGCGGTCGCCGCAGTGGAGCTGATGTTGACGATCACCCCGCCCCGTCCATGCGCCCGGAATGCAGCAAGCGCCCGGCGGCTGGCCTGCATCAAGCCAAGCACATTGGTGCGGAATACCTGCTCCACAGTGGCCGGCTCGGTACTGGCAAACGTTCCCAGTCCGCCCGTAATGCCGGCATTATTCACCAGCCCGGACACCGGCCCCAGTTCATGTTCGACCGCAAGGAACAGCCGTTCGATATCCTCATCGCGCGCCACGTCCGCCTGCACCGCCAAGGCCCGGCCGCCGGCCGCCTCAATGTCCTCCACCACGCGCGCCGCCGCATCTGCATCGCGCTGGTAATTCACGGCCACGACCCAGCCATCGGCCGCCGCCCGGCGCGCAATGGCAGCGCCAATCCCACGGCTGGCGCCCGTCACGATCACTATTTTTTCCATAGCCATATTCTATTTGATTTGGGTCATGGAATCCGCGCGTTCATCCAGCCAGACTTGGGGGATAGACAAGGAGACTGCCATGCAACGCCTCGAATGGAGCCCGCTGCTGGAAACCGGCGTGGCCGAGATGGATGCTTCCCACCGCGCCCTGCTGCAAGCCATTCACGCCACCATCGACGCCGACGATAGGTCGCTGCCGAGCCGCATTGCCGCGCTGCTGGGCGTGCTGGCCCTCGATTTCGCCGAGGAAGAAGCGCTGATGGACCAGCTTTACTATCCCACCGGCCACGAACACCGCGCTGCCCATCGCCGTGCGCTGGACGCCTTGCAGCACGCGCTGCCCGTTGCCCAGGCCGATCCCGCCGGCGCGCGCGCCCTGCTCGAGCGCCTGCCGCGCTGGTTCCTCAGCCACCTGAGCGCGATGGACCTGCCGCTGGCAGTGGCCGTGGAAAACGCCGGCCATCCCCACGCCCAGCCGCCCAATGCCCGCTTGCGGCAGCAACTGTCCACCCTGCTACAGGAGCAATCCATCTGAGTTAACGATAGATTGCATCTAAATATATTGGCTTCCGGAATATGTCAGCGCAGCATAAGATGACTTCATCAACAACACATTCCCGAAGGAGCCATACCATGAATAACCAGACCAACACCGCCATCCTGCCACTGACCGGCCGCATCCTGATGGCAGCCATCTTCGTCCTGAGCGGCATCAACAAGATCGCCAACCCGGCCGGCACCATCGGCTACATCAGCGCCATGGGGCTGCCTTTCCCCGAACTGGGGCTGGCACTTGCCATCGGCATTGAAGTCATCGGCGGCCTGCTGCTGGTGGCCGGCCTGTACACCCGCCCTGTTGCACTGGCGCTGGCAGCCTTCTCCGTCGCGACCGGCCTGATCTTCCACAGCGCGTTCGCTGACCAGAACCAGATGATCCACCTGATGAAGAACTTCGCCATGGCTGGCGGCCTGCTGCAGATCGCCGCTTTCGGCGCCGGCAGCCTGAGCCTGGATGCACGCCGCGGCGCGGCAGCCCTGCGCACCGCGTAAGCAGTTGCGGCAATGTGGCGGGACACTTTAGACTGCAGCACCTAAGGAGATTTCGAGAGATGTTTCGCCACATTCTGATACCAAGCGACGGTTCCGCCGCTTCGCAACTGGCAGTGAACGCCGCCCTGCGCATGGCCCGCGAAAGCGGTGCCCGCGTCACGGCGGTTCACGTGCTTCCGGAAGAGCCGGCACTGGCCAACCTGGCCCCCGCGCCAACCGTGAATTCCATCCTGGCCGATATCGCGCGCCAGGCCACTACCCTGAACGTTGACTGCACCACGCTGGAAGTACACGCCGAGCAACCGCATGCAGCCATCGTGTCCACCGCCCTGCAGCGCAATTGCGACCTGATCGCGATGGCGTCGCGCGGCCGCAGCGGCCTGGCCAGCCTGATGCTGGGCAGCCAGACGCAGAAAGTGCTCACACACAGCAAGATTCCGGTACTGGTCTTCCGCGAAGGTTAACGCAGATGCTGCGGCGCGTGCGGCCGCGCGCGCAAATCGTCGATGATCGGCACGATGGCCAGCGCCAGCAGCACGGCCGCCAGCGGCAGCGTCGCGCCGAAGCCGATGAACTTGAAGCCGAACGCGCCTGCCACGGCACCGGCAAAGAAGGACGACACCAGTGACAGCAGGATGCGCATGCGCTTCCAGTCCGCCGCAACCCGCGGCACGGCCTGATCGTCACGGTTCCAGTAGACGGCTTTGCCAGCCTCGATGCCAAGGTCGGTGATGATGCCGGTCATGTGCGTGGTCCTGATTTCGGCGTTGGACAGCTTGGTGATCACGGCATTCTGCAACCCCATCATGAAGCACAACAGCATGACTGTGGCCGGCAGAACGATCACGTCGATCGCCTGCAGCTGCGTGCCCATGACGCCGAATGCCAGCAGGAGGATTGCCTCCAGCAGCAGGGGCAAGGCGAACTCGCTGTGAAGCTGGCGGCGACGGGCAAAATTGACCATGATGGCGCAACAGGCCGCGCCGGCAAGGAAGGCCAGCAAGGCGCCGGCGCAGTCGATGGCCGCGTCCAGGGCGCCCAGCGCGAGGTCGTCGGCGGCGGCCGACAGGATGCCTGTCATATGGGAGGTGTACTGCTTGACGGCGAGGAAGCCGCCGGCGTTGGCCGCCCCGGCCACGAAGGCCAGGGCGATGCCGAGGTGGCGATTAGCCTGGGCGGCGCGCTGCCGCCCTGTCAGGCTTCTTACATAATTGATCGGCATTCGTCCTCGGCATGAGCTCAAACCTCTTACAGGTAAGCGCTGACGTCGGGACGGGTTGCCAGTGCCTGCTGCACCACCTGCACCACGAACTCGCGGTCAGCGCCGCGCAGTGGCTGGCGTGGGCGGCGAACGTTTTCGTTGCCGACACCGACCAGTGCTTCCACCAGTTTCAGATTTTGCACCAGCTTGGTCGAAACGTCGAGGTGCAGCAGCGGCATGAACCACTGGTACAGCTTCAGGGCTTCGGCCAGGCGGCCGGCTTTGACCAGCTTGTACAGAGCCACGGTCTCTTTCGGGAAGGCCACCACCAGGCCGGCCAGCAGGCCGTCGGCGCCAACTGCCAGGCCTTCGAAGGACAGGTCGTCCACGCCCATGAAGATGGCGTAGCGGTCGCCCACGGCGTTGCGCAGGTCAGTCACGCGGCGGATATTGTCGGTCGATTCCTTGATCGCTTCCAATTCTTCGCAGTCCGACAGTTCCTTGAAATCGGCCGGGGTCAGGTCGACCTTGTAGGTCACCGGATTGTTGTACACCATGATCGGCAGCTTGGCAGCCTTGGCGATCGTGCGCAGGTTCGCCTTGGCTTCGAAAGCGTCGGCTGCGTACAGCACGGATGGCATCACCATGAAGCCGTCCACGCCCAGGTCGCGCGCTTCCTGCACATAGCGTTCGGCGTTGGCGGTGCGGGTTTCGCTGACGTTGGCCAGCACCGGCACGCGGCCGTTGGCTACTTTAACGGCGGTCTTGGCAACGGCCAGCTTCTCTTCGAAGGACAGGGTGCTGGCTTCGCCCAGGGAACCGCAGGTCACCAGGCCGTGGCAGCCGCTGTCGATCATGAAGGAGAAGTGCTTCTCCATTTCTGCGTGGTCCAGCTCCTCATTCGCGTGGAATTTGGTGGTTACTGCAGGGAAGACGCCTTCCCATTTGATTGCTGCCATTTCAAGTCTCCTTGTGAGGTTCGAGGGTGATAATGCTGCCGGCACGTGCCGGCGAGATCGGTGTACGCACGGCGTCCGGACGCCATCCATACAGGAAATCGGTTGCGTTGCCGCAGATGCGGCCCTGGCAAGGGCCCATGCCGCAGCGGGTATGCAGCTTGGCGCTGCGCCAGCTTGCGTGTTCACGCAATTCGTCGTGGCACACGTCTTCGCAGCGGCAGACGATGGTGTCCGCTTGCGCCAGCTTGCGCAGTTCATCGCGCGGGGCAAAGGCACGGGCCAGGCGGGCTGCGAAGCCTTGCCATTGGATGCGCTCGTCAAACAGTTGCTGTGGCACGCCTTCACCGCAAGCCGCCAGGCCGGCGATCCGGCCTTCTGCCAGGGCAAGGTCGACGCCGCCGACGCCCGTACCCTCGCCTGCGCACAGCACGTTCGGTACCGAGGTACGTTGCCAGGGATCGGTCTTGACCGCGTCCTCGCCGATCTCACAACCAAGCGCGCGTGCCAGTTCAGTGTTGGGCAGCAGGCCATAGCCGCAAGCGAGGTAGTCGCAGTCGATGTCGAGCTTCGCGCCTTTGCGCTGGACTTGCACCGAAGTCAGTTGCACGTCGCCGCGGGCGGTCGTGACATAGCTGTTGGCGTGATAAGGAATGCCGCGCAAGGCCAGGCCAAGCTTTGCAGCCTGCACTGCCTTGCCCGGCGTCAGCGCCAGGCCGGCGGCAAAGCGCGCCAGGGCCGGCATGGCCGCCTGTTCGACGATGGCAGCGACGATCGCGCCGCGCTCTTTCAACGTCGCGGCAACCGCCAGCAGCAGTGGCCCGGTGCCGGCAACGACCACGCGCTTGCCCTGAACAGGGTAGCCGCCTTTCGCCAGCGCCTGCAGGCCACCGGCGCCGGTGACGCCCGGCAGTGTCCAGCCTGGGAATGGCAACAGCAATTCGCGTGCGCCGGTAGCCAGGATCAACTGGTTGTAGCGGATCGTGCGGGCCTGTTCAGCGTCCTGCACCAGCAGTTCGCCGGGCTGGGTTTGCATCAGGACCCGGGTGCCGGACAGGAAGGTTACATTGCTTGCGGCTTCCAGCGCCTGCCAGAGCTGGCGCGCACGCTGGTCTTGCTGCTTCGCCGGGCCGCCGCGCCAGATCTGGCCACCGGCCATCGGGTTGTCGTCGACGATGGCGATGCGGCGGGTGCCATTGGCGCCCGCTGCTGCCTGGGCTGCCGCCAGGCCAGCCGGACCGGCGCCCACGACCAGGATGTCGAAGAATTGATTCATGCAGCAGCTCCCGTCTGCACGTCCATGCCCGGACGGCAAAGCGTTTGGCACGACAGGACGTGCGCCCGGCCGTTGATCGTCACCCGGCATTCCTGGCACACGCCCATGCCGCACAAAGGCGCCCGCAATTGCCCGCTGACCGAAAGGCGCGTGACGCCAGCAATAGCGGCGGCCACCGTGGTGCCGGGAGCGACAGTCACCGCGCGGCTGTCGACGGTCAAGGTGATGGGATCAGCCATATGCCCTCCCCTCCGCGTTAAACCGGCTCGGCAAGTACGGCCTTGCATCAATCCCCGCTTGCCCGCCAGTCATCTGTGCTGCCAGCAGTTCTGCGGTCGCGAGCGAGGTGGTAATGCCCAGTCCTTCGTGGCCGGTTGCCAGCCACAGGTTGCGATGCGACGGGTCCGGGCCGATCAGCGGGAGGCCATCCGGCGTCGCCGCGCGCAAGCCCGTCCAGCAGCGCAAGACGTTCAGCCCTGTCAGCGCCGGCGTGTATTCGACCGCCCTGGCCAGCATGCGCGCCATCATCGACGGCTCGGCCGCCAGGTCGACGGTATCGAACTGCCGCGAGGAGCCAATCAACACCTGCCCCGTAGGCCGCGGCTGCAGGTTGAACGCCACCGATTCGCCTTCCGAGGCGTGCGCGCTCTTGATGTACCCCAGTTCCACCAACTGGTGACGGATGAAGCCAGGATAACGGTCGGTAATCATGACGTGGCCCTTCTTGGGCCGCAGCGGCAGGCCTGGCGCCAACGCCAGGCTGCGTGTGCCCGCGGCAAGGACTACCTGCCCCGCCGCGATGCGCGAACCGTCGGACAGGACGACGCCGCCATTTTCCAGCTCGACCACTTCGCCCGTCACCATTGATGCGCCACGTGCCACTGCCCGTGCGAGCAGGATGCGCGCACTCTTGGGGGGATAGACCAGGCCATCGCCCTGCACCAGCAAGCCGCCGGCCAGGTGCGGCCGCAAGTTGGGTTCGAGCCGGTACAGCTCCTGCGCGCCGATGACATCGCACTCCAGCCCTTTGGCCTTCATGGTGCCAGCCTTGGCGCGCGCCGCTTCCAGTTCTTCATCGTCCGCCGCGATCCAGATGGTGCCGCAACGGCTGTATTCATGGCGCCGTTGCTGGCCGTCCACCAGCTCCTGCCACAACTCCAGCGAATGGGAGCTCAGGGCCAGTTCGGCCGCGTTGTCGTCCATGGCCACCAGGTGGCCCATGCCGGCCGCCGTCGCACCGCTGCCGACCACATCGCGCTCGACAACGGTCACGCGCAAGCCCCGCGCCGACAAGGCATCGGCGCAAGCCGCGCCGATAATCCCGGCGCCGACGATCAGGACGTCCGGTTTCATGCTCAACGAATGCCCCAGACAAAGGGGTCGCTCGGGTCCAGCACCAGGGTCGAAGTCGCATTCACCCAGGCTTTGCCGCGAATGCTGGGCAGCACGCGGTCGCCATCGCGGCGATAAGTGCCCTCAAACACGCTGCCGACGATGCTTTCCTGGCGCCAGACTTCACCTTCCGTCAGCTTGCCGTCTGCTGCCAGGCAAGCCAGCTTGGCGCTGGTGCCGGTACCGCATGGCGAACGGTCGTAGGCATTGCCCGGGCATAGGACGAAATTCTGGCTATCGCCCAAGCCGCTGCGGGAATCGGCAAACAGCTCGATATGGTCGATCGGCGCGCCGTTGTCGCCCGTGATGCCTTGCGCTTCCAGCGCATCCTTGATTGCAGTGGTGTAGTTCGACAGTTCGCGCACATTGCCAAGTTCGAGTTGCCGGCCATGGCCGGACACCAGGAAGAACCAGTTGCCGCCCCAGGCGATATCGCCGCGCACCACGCCGTAACCGGGCACCTCGACCGGTACGTCAGTCGCCTTTCGCCACGACGGCACATTGTTGACGGTCACGCTGCCGTCGTCATGCAATTGCGCTTCAACCACGCCCACCGGCGTATCGATGCGGTGCACGCCGGCGCTCAGGCGGCCCATGAAAGCCAGCGACGCCACCAGCCCGATGGTGCCGTGGCCGCACATGCCGAGGTAGCCAACGTTGTTGAAGAAGATGACGCCTGCTGCACAATTCGGGGCATGCGGTTCGCACAGCAGCGCCCCCACCAGGACGTCCGAGCCGCGCGGTTCGCACACCACGCCGGAACGGAAGCCGTCATGCTCGTTGCGGAAACGCGCCAGGCGCTCATTGAGGGGGCCGGTGCCCAGGTCAGGGCCGCCGTCAATCACCAGGCGGGTCGGTTCGCCGCCGGTGTGGGAATCGATAATGGCTATGGTTTTCATGCTTGCCATCTTATGCCTTCCCAGCGCTGCCGTCTTGCATCGCCAGACTGCCGAAGGTGACGAAATCTGCATAATCGTGTAAAAATAGACAAACACAGCGGGAGGACGGCATGTCAGTACATCTATTGCAAAGCGCGGCGCGCAGCGACCTTGGCGCCAGGATCGGGGATGTCTTCTTCGCGGAGCCCCTGTTCGACGCCTTGCCGGACGTGGTGTTTTTCGTCAAGGACCGCGCGGGGCGCTATGTGGTGGTGAACCAGACCCTGGCCCGGCGTTGCGGGATCAAGGACAAGTCCGGATTGCTCGGCAAGACAGCCAATGAAGTGTTTGCGGCGCCGCTTGGCCAGCGTTTCCAGGCCCAGGACCAGGCGGTGCTGGATGAAGGAGTGCAGATCGAAGACCAGCTCGAACTGCACCTCTACCCCAACCGCGATCCCGGCTGGTGCCTGACGCAAAAGCGGCCCTTGCGCGATGCGCATGGCGCGATTGTCGGCCTGGCTGGCGTGTCGCGCGACTTGGCGATGGCGGACCACAAGAACCCTGCCTATCACAAGGTTGCCGATGCGGTCCGCCTGATCCACGAGAAGTATGGTGAGACGCTGACGTTGCCGCAGCTGGCGCGCACCGCCAATATGTCAGTGGCGCAGATCGAGCGCTACTTCGAGCGGATCTTCCATCTGACGCCGCGCCAGATGATCATCAAGACGCGGCTGGACGCTGCCTCGCGCATGCTGGGCGGGGACGCCAGCGTATCCGATATCGCCCAGGCCTGCGGCTACGCCGACCACAGCGCATTCACCCGCCAGTTCCGCGCAACAGTCGGCGTGACGCCAAGCGAATACCGCCTTCTGCTGCGCGAAAGCTAAGGAAAACCGCCTGAAAGCTGGCGCAAAGATCAGGCCTCTGGCGCCACCCAGACCAGGTTCCACAAGTGGCCATCAATGTCCTCGAAACCCTGGTCATACATGAAGCCATGGTCTTCTGGCGGGTGCGGCGTGCGGCCGCCTGCAGCAATGGCCGCGGCGATGAGGGTATCGACTTCTTCCCGGCTATCGCAGTTCAGGCAGATGACGAGTTCATTGGCTTCCTTCGCCTGCACGACGGGCTTGTCGATCAGGGACTTGAAGAAAGGCTCGGTCGTCAGCATGGCCTGAATGGTGTTGCCGGCGATATTCATAAATGCTGAGTTCTCGCTGCTATATTTGGCATTGAAAGTAAAGCCGAGCGCGGAAAAGAAGGCCTTGGATTCATCCAGGTTCTTTACTGGCAAGTTGAGGATGATCTGCTCTTTCATGGCGTTTCCTTGGTCAAAGTGAATGGGCATGCGGTGCTGCATCCCTACGACGCACGGCGGCGCCCGAAATCGACACGCTTACATAAACGAGATGGCCCCTACTCGCCAGGAAGTCGAATCTCAACCTTTATACAGCTCTGTCCAGCCTAAGCGCTCCTCAAGCCAAGCGTCCAGTTCCGATGCATCCAGGCCAGATAGCATTGCGCCCAGCTTCAGTTCTCCCTTCGCCAAAGCAAGTACGCTGAGGATGATCTGGGTTGTTTCTCCATCAGCTTGCGAAGAGAGATCCGCTAAGGCCAGCGCAGACGCCTTTGCTAACGCATTGTCATAATCAGCCTGCAACCAAGCCGGTATCGCAGGGTTGCTTATCCGATGGCGTTCGATTTCGATCGTCGCAATTAATCCGTAAAAGTTCCAGTCGCGATGGGCGGCGCCACTCGCAATGCGCACCAGTTGCGGAACGGCCGCATAAGATGCAACGCCGACGTCGCCTTGATGATGGAGTTCGTCCCATAGCTCGTCCCAAACGTCCATGCCAGCTTCCAGTGCCCTCAAGGCTTCCGATGCATCGTACGGCACGTTATAGCCCCCATGGAGCTCTTTCCACTTTCCGTCATTAAGGTCCAGCATGTCTTTCAGCCTCGCTCACCGGTAGTTGGTGTCAGCACAAAAGGTCGCCATCCGCCTGGCGGATCCCACTCTCCACTCCCCTCGATCCGGGTAGGCGAAACTTTGTGGACGAGAACACCATCGATTCCCAGCTGGCTGGTTTTCCACAACAATTCGCCGTTAAGATCGAAGGCAAGCAGCTCGGAGGCGGATCCAGCCAATAGCGCGAAGTCGTCAATGGAATAGTCCAATTCTTCGGCATCAAAGAAATGGCCAAAATACCCGTCCACGGCATGGGTAGTCACGTGGTGGGTAAGCACATCGATGACGATAACGCGTCCGCCAAAGCCGATGAAAGCTTTGTTTCCAATGACCCGGGCATCCTGGAAGCACCTGCTTTCGCATGCCTCCGCGATGTCGATCCGCAGGACATTGCGAATGCCATCTGTTATCTCAACGCTCGCCACGGCTTCGCCGGCCGCCCGATGATCGCCGACCAACAAAACCCTTTCGTACTCGTCACCTTGCGCGTGTTCTAAGAAGGCAATTTCAAGGTTCATCAAGGTGTTCCGTTGCGGCCGAACTCGCGGTAAGCGGGGCGTTCGAGCAAGCGCTCGATGTAGGCGCCGATGGCAGGGAAGCCTGGGCGATCGATTGGCGTCATCAGCCAACGGTTCAGTGACAGTCCGAGCACGACGTCGGCCAGCGTGAAATGGTCGCCTGCCGCGAAAGGCCCGCCGGCCGCAAGGTGCTGGTCGAGGATGCCGACGTTGCGGTTCCAGGCTGCGGCGCTGGCCGCAATTTGTGCGGGATCGGTAAAGGCTGGGCTTTTACGTACCAGCGCCATGAAGGCATAGCGCCACGAAGGATTCAGCTCAGTGGCCTGCCAATCCATCCACTGTTCGACACGGGCGCGGGCTTGCGGGTCGGCCGGCAACAGGTCGTCGCGGCCTACTTTGCCGCACAGGTAGCGGCAAATGCTGTTCGACTCCCACAGCACGAAATCGCCATCGACCAGGACCGGCACCATCGCGTTCGGATTCAGGGCCGTGAATTCGGGAACGTTGGTCGCCCGGTAGCCGTCACCCCAGTCTTCACGTTCATACGGCAGGCCAATTTCGGAGAGTGTCCACAGCACTTTGCGGACATTGATGGAGGTCGGTTTTCCGAGGAGTTTAAGCATGGGGGTCATGTTGTCAGCAGGCGGGAAGTCATTCTAGCACCGGAAACTTGACCCAGGTCATGGCTGCCAGGGAACCGGACGCCCAGACTGGAAACATCAATCCACCCTGGAGCCAGCCATGTTCAAGCACATCCTCTTCCCTACCGACGGCTCGCCTGCCTCCGGCGCGGCCCTGTACTCGGCCATCAAGTTTGCGCAGGAAGCCGGGGCGCGCGTCACGGCCCTGCATGTGATCCCGGAATTCCACATCTTCACCTACCACCCTGACATGCTGGAAGACACGCGCGGCGTGTACCTGAAGGACAGCGAAGTCCACTCCGCGTCAGTGCTCGAAGAAGTGGCCAAGGTCGCCCGCGATTACAACGTACCCTGCGACGTGGTGCAACGCCGCTCCGACCAGCCTTACGAAACCATCGTCGCCACCGCCATTGACTACGGCTGCGACATGATCGCCATGGCGACCCATGGCTACAAGGGCGTTAAAGGCATGCTGCTGGGAAGCGAGACCCATCGCGTGCTGCTCAACACACCGGTGCCGGTACTAGTGTTCCGGCCCCAGTAAACGTGAGGCAAAAACGCCACATGTTGCCAAGAGATTTATGACGCCCCCGTCACATAACTCTTTCAAATCTGGACAAATCACACGATCTGTTCAATCTGAGACAATTCAAACCGGTATATAAGCGCTGCGTCTTAATCGCAAAGCTTTTCCGTATTTGTCGCCGCTCCCGTGCTGCCGCATATTCTCGCGCATTATCACAGCACGGGGAAAACCATGACTTTCGCATTTCGCAAACTAGCGATGGCCGCCGCACTGGCAGCCATCGGCACCGCCCAGGCATCCACCGCCGACCACCACGAATTCGAAGCCACGCTGCACGCGCCCTACCGCGCAGTCGCCGGCACCAACGAAGCGCGCAGCTTCAAGCTCGAATTCAGCTACCCGTATGTCCAGAACGCCCAGTCCGTGAGCTGGGTGCTGGAGGTCGTCGCACCGAACGGCAGCGTAGTGGAACGCTGGACCGGCGTCGAGCGCCTGCAAGACAAGCCAGTTACCGTCAACGTCGAATGGGCCGGCCGCAACCGCCGCAACGCCCTGCAGAATGGCATCTACAAGGCACGCCTGCGCGCCATTTCCGAAGATGCACAGCGCAGCCTGGCATCCAACGCCGACGCAGTGCTGCGCCGCATCGCCAGCCATGACGGCGAAATCCACGACCAGGAATGGAACATCGCCATCGGCCAGCAGCCACAGGCCAAGACTGCCGCGGCCAGCCCAAGCCTGATGTCCATCGCCGCAGCGCCATCCTCGCTGCCGTACACCGTCTACTTCGGCAACATGCACAGCCAGACCAATCACAGCGACGGGGGCGGCGACCTGTCCGCCTGCACTGGTGCGCAGAATCCGCAATCGGCCGCCTACGGCCCGACCGACGCCTTCAACTACGCCAAGAACAAGGGCCTGGACTTCCTGATGGCGTCCGAACATAACCACATGTACGACGGTTCGGATTCCACCAACACTTCGGCCGACCCGGCCACCGCCAAAGCGCTGTACCAGTCCGGCCTGTCGGAAGCAGCAAGCTTCAATGCAGCCAACCCCAACTTCCTGGCGATTTACGGCATGGAATGGGGCGTCATCAACAACGGCGGCCATATGAACATCCTGAACTCGAACGAGTTGCTGGGATGGGAGAGCAACAGCTCCGGCCAGCTGATCGCCGACACCTACACCGCCAAGAACGATTACGCCAACCTGTACACCCTGATGCGCCAGCGCGGCTGGCTGGGCCAGTTCAACCACCCTTCGACCAGCGGCCAGTTCCTGGTCAACGGTGTGGCGCTTGGCTATACCGCCGACGGCGACGAAGCGATGGCGCTGTGCGAAGTGATGAACACGTCCGCCTTCTCCGTCAACACCACCGAGACCGAAACGGGCCGCAGCAATTACGAAGCCGCATGCAAAAAGGCGCTTGAAGCCGGCTATCACGTCGCCTTCACCACCGACCAGGACAACCATTGCGCCAACTGGGGTGCTTCCTACACCAACCGCACCGGCGTGCTGATTCCGAACGGCACCGCGCTGAGCACCGCCAGCTTCATGGACGCGATCCGTGCCCGCCGCGTCTTCGCCACCATGGACAAGACCTCGCAACTGGTGATGACCGCCAACGGCCATATCATGGGCGAGCGCTTTACCAACAGCGGCCCGCTGAACCTGGTGGCCAACTTCACCAGCAGCTCCGGCAAGACCGTGTCGACCTCGGAATTCTATGAAGGTGTCCCAGGCCGCAATGGCACCGTGACCCTGCTCGCCTCCAGCGCGAACACCACGATCACTCCAACCGACGGCGTCCACTTCTACTACGCCAAAGTCACCCAGGATGACGGCAATATCCTGTGGTCGGCACCGGTCTGGGTGACGCAGCAAGCCGGCGGCGGTAGCGACACCGTGGCGCCGACCGTCAGCGCTTCCAGCAGCGGCACTAGCGGCACCATCACCTTCAACGCCACCGCCAGCGACAACGTAGGCGTGACCAAGGTCGAGTTCTACGTCGACGGCGCGCTGAAAGGCACCGACACCGCTTCGCCATGGTCCTACGCCTTCAACTCCACCGGCGTGGCTAACGGCACTCACGTGCTGACTGCCAAGGCCTTCGACGCTGCCGGCAACAATGCACTGTCTTCCGCCGTCAACTTCAGCGTGAACAACACCACCACCACGCAGCAGTTGCTCCTGAACAGCGGCTTTGAATCCGGCAGCACGAACTGGAGCGCTTCCAGCGGCGTGATCACCAACGATTCCTCCGTCTCGGCACATGCCGGCACCTGGAAAGCCTGGATGAACGGCTACGGCAGCGCACATACCGATACGCTGTACCAGCAAGTGAGCATCCCGTCGACCGCCACCAGCGCCACCCTGGGCTTCTGGCTGAAGATCACTTCCGATGAAACCACCACGACCCAGGCTTACGACACGCTGAAAGTCCAGGTGCGCAACAGCAGCGGCGCAGTGCTGGCAACGCTGGCCACCTACTCGAACCTGAACAAGGGTTCCAGCTATGTGCAGCGCACCTTCGACATGAGCGCGTACAAGGGCCAGACCGTGCGTGTGTACTTCGAAGGCGTGGAAGGCTCCACCGTCGCCACCTCCTTCATCGTGGATGACGTTACGTTGAACGTGCAGTGATCCTAATGTCGCGCAAGCCCTTGCCAAGCTTGCGCCGCAACAGCGTGCGCAACGTCACGCCGTCGCGATAACCCACCTGCTCGGCAATCCGGTCGACATTCTGGTCGCTGGTCTTGAGCAGGTGGACTGCCCGTTCGATACGCAAATCCTGCACATAATTCACGGGCGTCTTGCCCAGCACCTCCTGCAGGCGCCGCGCCAGCGTGCGCTTGCTGGTTGCCAGCGCCGCCGCTGCCTCCTCAAGCTTGAATCCCTGCGACAGATGCTGCCTCACCCAGCGGTCGAAGCCTGCCACCAGCGGGTCGGCATGGGCCAGGTGGTCTGAAATCACATACGCCGATTGCGCCGGCCGCGCATCAACGACCAGGTAACGCGCCACCATCGCCGCCAGTTCCGGGCTGGCTTGCCGGATCAGGGCCAGCGACATGTCGAGGTGGCTGAGCGCAGCTCCCGCCGTGATGAACTGGCCCGATCCCACCACCATGCGCTGGGCATCCAGCCTCACCGCGGGATAGCGCTGGCGGAACATCGGCGTCAGCCACCAGGTCGTCGTTGCTTCCTCGCCATCCAGCAGGCCGCTTTCGGCAAGCACGAAGGTGCCGATGCACGCGGCGGCAATGCGCACGCCCTGCCCGGCCAACTTGCGCATCGCTGCACCGGCATCCGCCACCTCGGCCGACGCCAGCGCGGCCTCCAGTGGCGCCGGCATCTTGTGGCCAATGGCGGGCAGGATCAGCAGGTCCGGCGCCGGCGCCGATGCCAGCGGCACGACCGGCAATTGCATGCCCTGCGCGCTGCGCACGGCCGGACGCAGTCCGGCCAGCGTCACGTTGAAGGTTGGCTGCGGCGCTTCCAGCATCGGTGCCAGTTCATTGGCAGTGGTGAATGCGTCCAGCACAGCCGACAGGCCGGTGTCGAACACGCTGTCGAGTGCAAGCACGGTGATATTCATGGCGCGATCGATACCAAAGATGTCAATCTCGCCAATTTAACCGCAAGCGGGCGGCCGGTAAAGTACCTCCATCGCAGTTTCGCGATCAATCCAACAAGGAGACAGCCATGATCAAATACGCACTGTTTGCCCGTTTCGAAGCCAAGCCAGGCAAGGAAACCGCCGTTGCAGATTTCCTCCATACCGGCCTGGCGCTGGCCAGGCAGGAACCGGGCACCAAGTACTGGTTTGCCCTGCGCCTGTCGGAGCGCGTATTCGGCGTGTTCGACGCCTTCGAAACAGAGGAGGCACGCCAGGGCCACCTGAACGGCCCGATCGCACAAGCCCTGATGGCACAGGCGCCCGAGCTGTTCGCCACCCCGCCAAGCATTGAGCCGATCGAGGTATTGGGCCTGAAAGCCGCCTGATTACTGGTCATCGGAGGAGACGAAGTTGTACTTCTTCTTCAACTCCTCCACTTCCGCCTTATTGGTCTGCATGAAGCGGCGGAATTCTTCGACTACCTTCGGGTACTTATGCGAGGACAGGTACCACTGGCCGGAAGCATGCGGCAGGTCCGGGTCGTACAGAACCGGCACCTGCGGCAGCTTGCGGATCTTGGTCCAGTAATGGCGGGCGATGCGCGTGTTCATGTAGGCGCCATCGACGCGCCGCATGATCAGCTTCTCGTAAAGGGCATCGTACTCGGCCGTTTCCTCGATGCGCAGGGAACCCGCCGACATCAGCTGCTGGTAAGGATAAGGCGTGAAACCAAGCGGAATGCCAAGCGTCTTCAGCCGGCCTACACCCTTGCCGATATTCTCGGGCCGAACCAGCACGCCGTCGGTAAATTCCAGTACCGGTGCATAGCTGATTTTCAGTTCTTTTTTCATCTCCACCACCCAGTTCGGATTGTCCGGAAAGGACAGGTCGACCTGGCCGTCGACAAACAGGCGGTCACGCCGCTTGAGTGGATAATATTCGTAGGTGAAGGTGTAGCCCATCTGCCGGGCGAAGGCGTCGAGAATGTCCTTTCCCAGGCCGCCGTACACGCCGTTCTTTACTTCGGAATACGGCAGCCAGTTCTTGTAATCCTCTACGCCGACGGAGAAGGTTTTCTTGTCGGCCGCCTGCGCGGCGCCGATCGCCAGCAACCCGGCCAACAAACCTCTCCACATGACGCACCCCCGTCATTCAAGCTGGTAGGCGTAAATGTTGACGACATTAAAAGTGGTGTCGGGCACATACACGCGCCGGTCGCGCGCATAGATGAAGAACGGCATCCAGACGCCGCCAACTTCGGGATACTTTTTAAATACAAGCTCCCCCGTTACGTATTCTAGCGTGTCCTCGCCGATGCGGAAGATCTTCAGCGCGCGGTTTACCAAATCGTTGACAATCAGGTGTCCTTCCTGGTCCACGCACAGGCTGGCCGGCAGGTAGAACTTGTCGGCATCCTTTTCCAGGTCGTCGCAATAGCCTGCGCGGCCATAGCTCCACAGGCTGTTGCCCTGCCGGTCGAACACGCGGATGCAGTTGTTGAACTGGTCGCAAACAAAGACACGGTCCTGGGCATCGATGGTTACGTCGCAAGGCGCAAAACTGGCCAGCGGCTCGCCGTTCTCGACCCATTGGAAGTTTTTAACGAAAGAGACCAGGCCGGAAGGCTGCAACTGCCACATCGAGATGCGGTTGTTGAGCGAGTCGGCGATATAGATCTCACCATGGCGGTTCACTTCCAATCCCTGTGGCGCCTTCAGCGTGCCATCACCGCCCAGCCCTTCACGCGCAAACGGCAGCCCGTAATTCAGCAGGTGCCCGCCGGGACCGAACTGGAACATCGACACCGTGCAGGCGTTGAAGTTGGTAACAAATACCAGCGGCGTGCCGGGGCAGATTTGTCCCAGCAGCGGCTGCGAAGGGTAATACACCGCCATCGCCAGCCCGCCCGGCATGAAGAAGCCGCGCATCATGTCCTGCAACTGAGCAATCGGGTCGGCTGCCGTATTGAAGGTTTTCATGCACCAGTTGCCGGAATCGATGTTGTAGGACGAGGTGGCAGCCCCTGCCAGCGGGTCGAGGCGCGCGTGGTGCTTCAGCTGGTCATACCAGTACTTGTAGATATTGGCCGTGGCACTGGCCCAGCTATCGATCCAGTTCGATTGTGGCAACGTGCCGCTCCCCTCGCGCTTGGGATCGACGCCGATTACCGCCGTCATGCAGTTGAATTGCGAGGTGACGGCTTTCGCGGCCTGGTTATCGCGCCGGTGGCCAACTGCATCCAGCAGGATGGCATCCTGGTCACCACCATCACGGTCTGGCGCAATGCGCATCTTCAGCACGGTGGAGGCGAACGGCTCGGTCACGTAATAGACGTTGGCATCGGCTGCGGCACAGATCTGGTAAGGGCCGACAAACACTGCATCTTCCAGCGAACCGTACACCAGGTCGGAAATCGAATGCATGGCCTGCGGCTTGTGGTTCCACAGCGGCAGCATGCCCTCCACTACCGTCAGCAGCTTGCCGTCGGTGTCGTAGACCGTGATCGAATCTTCCACCTGGCCGGGCACGAAGATGCGGTCATTGATCACACACACCGAACGCATGACGTTGAACTTGCCGATGCCGGCCGGGTTGCCGAAGCTATGCAGCAGCGAAGTCTCGCCAGGACATTGCACCCGTTCGTTCTTGATCGGCCAGGCCGTATCGATTTTCAGCACTTCATAATGGCCCGTGTTGGCCAGGTACAGGTTGCCGTGCGAATCCGAGGCCAGGCCCTGTGGCCACAGCAGGTCGTGCACGCTGTTGGCATCGTCGACGGTACGGAACTGCAGCACGAACTTTCCTTCCGGCGTGAACTTGACGCAGCGGCTGCGGTCATCGCCTTTCGTGTGGAAGAATTCATCGCACACGTAGACGAAGTGCTCGCCGCCGGCCTCCTTCACGAAGGCGATGCCATTCGGGTCGCTCAATGGCACGAAGCCCTCGCCGTTGATGCCATCTGCCGCGTCGCCAAAGGCAAACTGGAAATCGACCGAGTGCTCGTCATATTCGAATACCACGACGCGGCCGTTGCCCATGTCGGTGCAATACATCAGGTCCTGCTCGGGGTGCGGACAAAGGTGGAAAGGCATCAGCAGCCGGCGCGCCTGCTCCGTGCCCTCTCCTGGCGTATCGATGACGTGCAGCAGCGTATTCAGGTCGGCAGTAAAAACAAGCAGGCGGCTGTTGCCGGTATCGCACACCCAAACGTGATCGTAATGGTCGCGCGCAATGCCGACCGGGGAATTCATGGTGAAGTCGTCCGGCAGCTCGCCGCGCGCCGTGGTGCCCGGCATGACGAGCTCACCGTAGTGCGTAATATGATGAAATTTGCTCATGGCCATCCCTGCCTGTTAAAGAAGCATTCCAGTATCCCGGCTGCCAGCTAAATCGGCAACATTGACTGGAAAGCCCTCAACGGCAGGGACGGCGAGCTATCAAATGGCTAGGCTGGCAGGCTTAAAACGGCAGGCTGGCATTGAACCAGGCACGTACCTTGGAAGACTTGCCATCGGCATCCTCGCCTCTGCCATTGGCGCCCGGATTCGAGCCTAATTTGCGCGCCACCTGGAACTGCAGGGAAGCGCCGCCGGCAGCGCGCCACGCCGCACCGAGGCCGGCGCCTTTCAAGGTATAGCTGTTACCGGGACCATTGGCCGCCAGCGCTGCCGGATACAGGCCATTATTCAGCCGCACGCGGCCGACGTCCATGAACGCCGACAGGTCGAAACGCAGCTCGGGCATTTCGTAATGCAGCTCGGTGGTCAGCACATGGCCTTCATCGCCGCTGGCCTCACCGGCAGGATAGGCACGTACGCGGCCCGGACCACCCAGCGACATTTTTTCACCCGACTCCAGGTTGCGCGAGGCAAGCTGGCCGCTGGCATTCAGCAGCAGCCCGACATTGCCCGCCAGGCGCTGGAAGCGGCCGAGCGTGTAGGCCAGGTGAACGAATCGCCCCTCGGTGTGCGCCCCGGCGGCATCGGCTTCCAGCGACGCGGTGTTGGAACCCAGGCTCAGATGGCCAACACTCAACTCCAGGCTGGCCTGGGTCATGGCATCCTCCTGCTGGCGGCTGAAAGCCACCGCCAGAGGCAGCACCTTCACGTGCTTGTCGCTGGTTTGCGCGCCATTGGCAAAGTTCTCATAACGCTTGTCGTCAAACCCCGTGCGCAGCTGGATATTGGTGCTGCGGGTACGCAGTAGAGGATAAGTGATGATCGCCTGCGCCACCGAAGCGGTCCCGTGCGCAGCCAGCGATTCGAATTCTTCGCCCAGCTTATAGCGCAGGCCAGAAAATGCAGCGCCCGCTTTCAGCCCGCTGCTTCCGACCGGCGCGACATAGCCCGCCCGGGCATAGCGGAAACCATCGCCCGCAGTGGAGGCCAGCAGGGACAACTGGCCGCCCAGTCCGCCCAAGTCGTTCAAGGCCAGGTTGCCGGACAGGCGCGTGGCGCCGGTGTAGCGGTTGCCGGAATTGTCCAGGCTTACGGTGCCGCTGGCCAGCGGACCTTCGCTCAGCAGAACTGCCAGCTCGGATTCGCCAATGCCTTGGCCTTTGCTCAATTCGGCGCGGGCGCCCATGCCGGGCAAGTCCTGCGTCAGCAGCAAGGCACGCTCCAAAAGCTCTTCCTGCACCGGCCGCCCGGTCGGCACCAGCGCATCGAGATAGCGGCGCGCTGAATCGGGCTGCATGCGCACATTTGCCTCTGGCACCATCGTCACTTTGGAAACGCGGCCTTCCAGAACCTGGAGCGTTACTTCGCCATTGCCGATTTCCTGCGCCGGCAGTACTGCGCTGGCCAGGAAAAAGCCGTGTTGACGATAGAAGCCGGTAAGGTCATTACAAGCCTGCTGTAACTCGTTGAAAGTCAGCTCGCGTCCGCTGTATGGGGCCAGGACCTGCTGCAGCTCGTCCAGCGCAAAAGCACTCACGCCTTGCAGCGCAAAGCGGCGCACCAGCACCTTCTGCGCGCCTTGCAGCGCGAGCCCTTGCACGGGTGCCGCATCGGGCACGACTTTGCCGCTTGGTGCGGGCTGGCGCACCAGCGCCGGCGGGCGGTTCTGCTCGAGGATGCGGCCGGCATCCGGCAAGGCCTGTGCCAATGCAAAGGCCGGAGCGCTCAGGATGGCCAACGCCAGGCCGTTCTTGGTATGTTTCTGCACTTTCTTGTTTCCTGCTTCTTATCAGTTAGGGGCGCCGCCGGTGTTCACGCCACCGTCCAGCACCATGACGCGGCTGCCGCCGCCAATCGCATATTCCCGCTGCTCGCCGGCACGCGGCTGAGCCTGTGGCTGGGCCAGTACGGCATTCACGACGTCCCGCACCGGAGCGGCAATCTGCTGCGCCGCCGGGCTGGCAGGCGCAGAGGCCAGCTGTACGGCCGCCTCGGCAGGCACCGGATTCACCAGGCTGGTTTCGTTGGCAACGGCCGCCGGCATCGGCACCAGCGTGCCTCCGTCATTGGCCAGTTGTGCGCCCCAGTTGCCGCCCTGCCCGGCCGCCATGGCTTGGCCTGGCATGACGGGATTGACCGCGCTGCCAATGGCGTTTTCCGCTTCCTGCGGTGCACGCTGCACGACCAATACGCCATCGACATATTTCACGGTGTAGTTGGCCAGGGCATTGCCCTTGATGCTGATTGCGTAATTGCCGGCCCCCGATTCACGGGTGGCGCTGGTGCTGGCCTGGACACCATCCAGCAGCGATTCGGTGTCGCCGCCGACCAGGCCTTTGGCCGTCCAGGTCAGCGCCGGATTGCTGCCGCCGTAAGCGCGCACGTGGTCGTCCGCCTTGACGACCAATGCCTTGGGCGTAATCGATGCACTGGTGCTTGCATTGGCGTCGCTGATGACATAGTTGGCGGCATCTGCGCCGGACAAAGCCAAGCCGGAAACGGAAACCTTCTTGCCCGTCCCAACATTCTTGTCGTTGAAGGCCGCATTGCCTGCCACTTGCAGGCTGTCGCCAGCGACGCGATCGTCGCCGTACGCTACCTTGGCGTCGCGCGAGCCGTCATAGACCTTGTCGATTCCGCTCACATTAACGTGCAGCGCGCGTTGCACGATGTTTGCAGTAGGCTGCGCAACGAAGGTCACGGTGTAGTTGCCCGCGTCAGCGCCACCCAGGCTGACGCCTGTCAGCGCCACCGCCTTGCCTGTACCCGCATTCTTGTCTGCAAAGGTACCCATTCCGCTGGCCAGGACCAATTGGTCGCCAGCCACGCGGTCGTCGCCGGCCAGGACTACCGAAGCGGTAGCCGTACCGTCATAAACCTTGTCGGCAGCTGCGACGGTGGCTGACAGCGCGCGCGGCGTGATGGCACCAGTGCCATGCGCCGTGGTGGATGCGAGCTGGTAATTACCAGCATCGCTTCCCGTCACGGTGATGCCGCTTGCGGTCACGGCTTTACCGCTGCCCACATTCTTGTCGGAGAAGCTTCCGTTGGCGGACAGGACCAGCGCGTCGCCGGCAACACGGTTATCGGAAAGGCTCAGGGCAGCCACGGCATTACCGTCGTAAACCTTGCTGTTGCCTTGAGCCGAAACCGTCAGCGAGCGGCGGCCGACATCGGCTTGCGCGCTGGCAGTGGTGCTGGACAGGACGTAGTTGCCTGCGTCGGCTCCGGACAGTGCCAAGCCGCTCACGTTGATTGCCTTGCTGGCGCCAGCGCTCTTGTCAGCGAATGCCGCCGCGCCATTTACCGTCAGCGAATCGCCGGCGATCCTGTTGTCGGCATAACTCACACTGACTGCGGTGGTACCGTCATAGACCTTGTTCGCGCCGGTTGCGGCCACGGCCAGGGCGCGAGGCGTAATATCGGCGGAAGCGCCCGCATGGGTAGACGCCAGCACATAGTTTGCCGAATCGGCGCCCGACAGCGAAATGCCATCTATGCTCACGGCCTTGCCCACGCCCACATTCTTGTCGTTGAAAGCAGCGCTGCCAATGCCCAACACCAGCACGTCGCCAGAAACGCGGTCGTCGCCCAGGGTCACGGAAGCCGCAGCCGACTGGTCATACACCTTGTTGGCTGCCGCGGCCGTTACTGACAGTGCGCGTTGCGAGATAGTGGCAGTAGTGCCGGCTGACGTAGAGGACAAAGTGTAATTGCCCGCGTCGGCACCGGACAGCGCAATGCCGCTCACGCTGACCGTCTTCGCGTTGCCGGCCTGCTTGTCAGCGAAGGCGGCATTGCCGCTCACCGTCAGCACATCGCCGCTGACCCGGTTGTCGCCGAAGCTCACGCTGGCGGCATCGCTGCCGTCGTAGACACGGTCAATTCCGCTGGCCGTGACAGTCAGGCTGCGCGCGACGATATCGGCGCTGGTGCTGGCCGTGGTGGAAGCCAATGCGTAGTTGCCCGCATCAGAGCCGCTGATAGCAATACCGCCGACGCTTACCGTTTTGCCGGTGCCGGCGTTCTTGTCGGCGAAGGATGCACTGCCGCTCACATCGAGCACATCGCCCGCTACGCGGTCGTCGCTCAAGTTCACGGTCGCTGCAGCCGTGCCGTCATAGACCTTGTTGTTGCCACCCGCCGTCACAACCAGCGTGCGCTGCGCGATGGAGGCGGTGCTGGTGGCGGTCGTCGATGCCAGGGCGTAGTTGCCGGCATCCGTTCCGGACAGCGACAGGCCCGTGGCAGTTACAGTCTTGCCAGTACCAGCATTCTTGTCGGCGAAGGCCGCGCTGCCCGACACAACCAGCACGTCGCCGCTGACCCGGTTGTCCGAATAGCTGACTGCTGCCGCCGCCGTGCCGTCGTACGTCTTGCCCGAAGCATTCAAGCCCACCGTCAGCTGGCGTTGCGTAATGTCGGCCGAGGCCTGCGCGGTGGTCGAAGACAGCACGTAGTTGCCGGAATCGGTACCCGACAATGCCAACCCGCTCACGTTGACCGTCTTCCCGTTGCCGGCATTCTTGTCGTTGAAGGACGCGCTGCCGCCAAGGCTGAGCACATCGCCTGCCACCCGGTCATCGCCCAGCGTGACGCTGGCGGCCGCGCTGCCGTCGTAGACCTTGTTGGCAGCGACCGCGCTTACGTTCAACGCGCGTTGGAGAATATTGGCCGTAGTGCTGGCCGTGGTGCCGGACAGCGCATAGTTGCCGGAATCGGTACCCGACAAGGCCAGGCCGCTCACATTGACCGTTTTGCCATTGCCGGCATTTTTGGTATCGAAGGAAGCGCTGCCGCTCACGGTGAGCACATCACCCGCCACGCGGTCATCGCCGAGGTTCACGGTCGCAGCGGCCGTGCCGTCATATACCTTGTTGTTACCACCCGCCGTCACAACCAGCGTGCGCTGCGCGATGGAGGCGGTGCTGGTGGCGGTCGTCGATGCCAGGGCGTAGTTGCCGGCATCCGTTCCGGACAGCGACAGGCCGCTGGCCGTCACAATCTTGCTGTTGCCCGCATTCTTGTCGGCGAAGGCCGCGCTGCCCGACACAACCAGCACATCGCCGCTGACCCGGTTGTCCGAATAGCTGACTGCTGCCGCCGCCGTGCCGTCGTACGTCTTGCCCGAAGCATTCAAGCCCACCGTCAGCTGGCGTTGCGTAATGTCGGCCGAGGCCTGCGCGGTGGTCGAAGACAGCACGTAGTTGCCGGAATCGGTACCCGACAATGCCAACCCGCTCACGTTGACCGTCTTCCCGTTGCCGGCATTCTTGTCGTTGAAGGACGCGCTGCCGCCAAGGCTGAGCACATCGCCTGCCACCCGGTCATCGCCCAGCGTGACGCTGGCGGCCGCGCTGCCGTCGTAGACCTTGTTGGCAGCGACCGCGCTTACGTTCAACGCGCGTTGGAGAATATTGGCCGTAGTGCTGGCCGTGGTGCCGGACAGCGCATAGTTGCCGGAATCGGTACCCGACAAGGCCAGGCCGCTCACATTGACCGTTTTGCCATTGCCGGCATTTTTGGTATCGAAGGAAGCGCTGCCGCTCACGGTGAGCACATCGCCCGCCACGCGGTCATCGCCGAAGCTCACGGTTGCCGCAGTCGTGCCGTCATAGGTCTTGTTGCCGGCGCCAAGCGTGAGGTTGAGGGTGCGCTGGGCAATATCGCCGCTGGCTGCCGCAGTGGTCGCGGACAGGGCATAGTTGCCGGAGTCTGCGCCGCTCAGCGCAATCCCGGTCACGGAAATCGCCTTGCCAGTGCCCACATTCTTGTCGCCAAACGATGCGCTGCCGCTGACGCCCAGCACATCGCCTGCCACCCGGTTGTCGCTGAAATTCACCGTCGCTGCGGCTGTCCCATCGTACACCTTGCTGTTGCCGGTAGCCGCCACCGCCAGGGAACGCGGAGTGATGGAAGCCGTTCCGGTAGCCGTGGTCGAGGCCAACGCATAGTTGCCCGCGTCAGTCCCCGACAGCGCCAGGCCGTTAGCCGTCACTGTTTTGCCGTTACCAGCGTTCTTGTCTGCGAAGCTCGCGCTGCCCGCCACGCCAAGCACGTCGCCAATCACGCGATTATCGGTATAGCTGACCGTAGCCGCCACAGACCCGTCATACACCTTATCGACAGCATTCAAGCCTACCGTCAGCTGGCGTTGGGCGATATCGGCAACTGTCGACGTGGCGGCCGAGGCCAGTACATAGTTGCCTGCATCGGCGCCGGACAGCGACAGCCCCGTCACATCAACGGTTTTGCCAAGGCCTGCATTCTTGTCGGCGAACGCTGCACTGCCCACGTTCACGACCACGCTATCACCCGCCACGTGGTTGTCCGTAATTGTTGCACTGGCAGCCGCACTGCCGTCGTAGGCCTTGTTGGCAGCAGTTGCACCCACATTCAGCGTGCGCTGCGTGATGTTGGCGGTCGTCGCGGCAGTCGTACTGGTCAGCAAATAGTTGTTTGCATCCGCTCCGGAAATGGAAATACCAGTAACGCTGACAGTCTTGCCGTTGCCGGCATTCTTGTCACCGAAAGCCGCGCTGCGTGCAATCGTCAGCGTATCGCCGTTGATGCGGTTGTCGCCCACGTTCACGGTAGCAGCCAACGTGCCGTCATATACCTTGTTGTTTCCGGTTGCCGTGACAGTCAGCGCCCTGCGATTCACCTGCAGGCCGGAGCCAGCGACAAGGTTGATCTTGTAGCCGAGCGAACTGGCAAGGGTGCCCTGCCCCCAGGAATAGAAGCCGGCGTTCTTGGTAAAACCGGTGGCCTCGGCAGAACCGGTAAGGCTGCCGGAATCGCCATCGATGTAGCCGGTCGCACTGTAAGAAAGGCTCGGAAGCGCACCCGTGCCATCATAGGTCTTGCTGGCACTTTGCACGCTGACATTCAGCGTCGGCGCCAATTTGTAGAAGAACCTGTTGCCTTTGAAGGCCGCCGCCGGGTCATACGATTGGTCGTAATGCTTGCTGTAGCCAGTCAGCCCTTCCAGCGTGTTCTGGGGCGAATCGGAAAACACATTGTAATATCCGGACGGGCCGCCCTGCAGCGCCAAAGTACCGGCGTTATTGGTGAAGGTCCCCCCGCCGGCGCCTGCTGCCGCCACAATCACGGTGGGCGAATCCCCTCCGGCGGATCCGACCAGCCTGCCGCTCGCACCGATCACGACGTCGCTGCCAGCGGTCGGCCCCTTGTTGATGACTTTGATGGTCCCGGCATTCACTGTGCCCGCAATAGTGATGTCGCCGCTGGCCTTGTTGGTCTGGCCCGCACCGGTATCTATGCTGAGGCTGACGTTGCCGGCATTGATGGCGGTGCCGCTGGCCACTGCAATCGTCGCCGAGCCGGAAGCGCGATAGGCATCCGCCACACCGGCGCTGGTGCCAGCATTGGCGACCACGTTCAGGTCGCCGCCCATCGTGATATTCGAGTTCAGCGCAACGCTCCGGCCGGCCTGCAAGCTCAGTTGGCCGTTGCCTGCGGCGCTGATGTTATTGCCCGCTTCCCACGTGATGTCATTGTTCGCCTGCAGGGTGATACTGGTACCGTTCGCCAATGCTTCCGCCAGCTTTTGCGCATCGACCGATGCGTTCACGTTCGCTTTCGGGTAACTCTGGTCGAACAGCAGGCTGCTTGCATTCGGCGCCGGCAGCAGGCGGTATGTGCTGACGGTTCCGCTGGCGACCGTACTGCCGTCGAAGGAGTTGTCGAACGGCTGCGCCACGACCAGGCTGTCGCCTGCGCCGTTCATGGCAAGTGCAAAGCCGAAGTTGCCATAGTCGTCGATATCCAGGCTGGCGTTCGCTCCTTGCGTGTAATCGCGGCCGATGACCGCCGACAGGTTCATCCCGTTGTAGTTGCCGGTGTAATCGAAGACGCGCACTGCTCCAGGGCCTGGGCCGGTACTGCCAAGTCCCCCGTTGCCCGGGGCGCCCACCGCCAGGCGGGTGCCGGCATCGTTCATCGCCAGCGAAGAGCCAAACAGCTCGCCTTCGTTCAGGCTGATGTCCTTCCAGCCGGCCCCCTGGCCCATCTTGCCAACGTAACCGATGCCGGCAAACGGATTGGTGTACAGGTAAACCGCACCACGGCCGGAATCCTCGCCCGGCGCGCCAACTGCCAGCTGGGTGCCGGCATCATTCAGCGCCACGGCCGTACCATATTGCGCCTCGGGCGCAGTGCCGCCGGTGACCGACGCCGTGTAGCCGAAGGTCCCGCCGGATTTCGAGAACAGCTCCACTGAATTGGTCAGCAGCGCACCGACTGCCAGCTTGTCGCCGGCGCCGTTCAGGGCGACCGAGACGCCGAAGCCATTGCCAGCGCCGCTATTGCTGGTGATCGTCTGGTTCAATACCGGCGCCGTGAAGCCAGCGCCAAAACCGAAGGTGTACACCTTGCCCGTGAAGTTGGCCAGTGCGCCTACCGCCATCACGTCGCCGGTTTTACTCAAGGCCACCGAACTGCCGAACATGTCCTGGCCGGACAGTTGCGCTGACAAGTCCAGGTTATTGCCGCCAGTGAAGCCGCGGCCAATGGTGCCAACCAGGGTGCCGCCAGTGAACTGGCCGTCGGCGAAAGTGAACAGGCGCACCGCGCCGTAGTTCGTATCCGCAGCAGCGCCCACGCCTTCGTTATAAGGGGCGCCCACAGCCAGGCCCTTGCCGTCGGAGGTCAGGGCCACGCTGTAGCCAAAGCCTTCCCCGTCCTTCAGGCTTGCCACGTCGACGTTCCTGGCGCCGCTGAAGCCCTTGCCGATGATGGCGTCATACGTCCACTGGTTGGAGCGTTCGCCGATCACGATATCCTTGGGGTCCAGCAGCAGGCGGCCGCCGGCGCCGATTTCAAGGCGCTCCAGTCCCACATAGCGCAATTCGTCGTGTGCCGAAACCTCCACCGCGCCTCCGCGGGCAGCGCCTTCGGCATTGACCGCGCCCAGCATGGTGGTCTGCTTGTCCGACCACACAATGGCTGTGCCGCCCTGTCCGCCCGCACCGCGCGCGGAAACGTCCAGCACCGTGCTGTCATTGATGAAGGTGGCGTTTGAATTGGCAATACGTTCAGTCTCCCCCCATCGCCCGGTGAAACGGTCGACGTCAGGGGCGTCGGCACGGGTAGCGCCGCCCTGGAAGGCGCCACCAACGCGCACCAGGCCGCCTTGGGTAGCGCCGGAGGCATCGACCGTCGCTCCCAACAGGCGCACGTCGGCGCCGCTGATGTCGACGCGTCCACCCAGCCCGCCAACTCCGCGCGCATCGTGGCGGCCCGAAGCAAGCAGGCTGCCGCCGGCCTCCAGCGCAATGGTACCGCCATCGGTGGCGCCGGCAACGCTGGCCGATGCCGAACTGTTTTCCACCACGCTGGCGCCGGCCGCCAGCGAAATGCTGCCGCCACGGCCGGCCGAGGCCTTAGCCGACAATTCCGAAGCAGCTGACAGGTCGCCGCCCGCTTTTACGGCGATGCTGCCGCCTTGCTTGCCGTCGGCGCGCACCGTGCCATCCAGGGAGACAAAGCCGCCATCCACGCTCACGCTGCCGCCCCGGCCATTGGCCGACGATGCATCAAGCTGGCCGGCACGCACCTGGCCATCTCCCACCAAACGGATTGTGCCGCCCTCGGCCACCAGACCGCGCGCCTGCACGACACCGGCGTTATTGACGGTCGAACGCGCCAGTGCATCCGCTGCTTTTGCCGTCAGCAGCACCTGGCCGCCGTCGGCTTGCAGCAAGCCTTTGTTCTCCGCCAGCGCATCAAGCGCGCCTTGCTCCACACGCACCGTAATCAGCCCGTCGCCGCGGAAGTCCAGGCCAACAGCATTCCCGGCCGCCAACGCCACGCTGCCGCCAGCCGCCGTAATGCTGCCGCTGTTCGATACGGCAGGTGCAAGCAGCGCCACTACGCCGCCGTCTGCCTTGATACTGCCTTCGTTGCGCACCGCGCCGCTGCCATTGCCGCTGAAGCGGTAGCTGCCGGACAGGAAGTCCTGGTCGGCGATACCAAGGCTGCTCGCTACCAGGCCGCCCACATCCACTTGCGCGCCCGCGCCGAACAGCACGCCTTGAGGGTTGACCAGGAAGACCTTGCCGTTCGAGGAAAGCTTGCCGAAAATTTCGCTGGCCTGGCCTCCGACCACACGGTTCAGCGCCACTGCCGATGCATTCGGCTGGTCGAAGCGGACCTGCGCATTGGCGCCGATATTGAATGCCTGCCAGTTCAGGATTGCCTGCGGCGTGGCCTGGCTGACAGTCATGTTATTGCCCTGCACATTCACGCCTGCATGTCCGGCAACCAGTTGCATGCCGCTCGGGAGAGCATTGGGCGGCAGCGGACCGGCAGCGGCAGCGGCAGCGGCAGCGGCAGCGGCAGCAGCCAGACTGCCTGCCAGCACCGCGGCAGCGCGGCGGCGTGCCGCACCCTTGCCATGGCTGCGCGTGCCCTCTGCCACGGCGACCCAGCAGCGATGCACCGTGCTCCAGACGAGGCGATAGAAACGGTTGGCGGAGGCGTGTTTATGCATTGTGTTTCCTTAGACGTGGAGGTTGAAGTCGGCGCGCAGCGTGATGCGCGCACCTTGGCGAGCACCCGGCTGCAGGAACACCAACTGGCGGCCCGTCGCTTCGTTTTCGATTTCATAGCTGCCGGATCTAATTGCCGGCAGCGCGGCGGCAGAGAACACCACCGTAAATTGTTTGCCTTCCGCGCCTTCCGGCGCCAGCTTGGCCGCTTCCACCGCTTCCAGCTTGATCTGCAGCGCGCGGTGTTCCGGATGGTTCAGCCAGAACACCTGGCCGGCCAGGCGTTCGGCACCAGCGCGGCTCCAGGCGAAGCTCCCGCCGCCTTGTGCGGCCTGCGCAGCTGGTGCCAGGCCCAGGCCCGCCACCAGCAGCGAACCGCCCCCAGCTTTCAGCAAGGTGCGTCGCGAAGTCACTCGATCATTCATTGTCGTTCTCCCATTCCATGGTCCGGTGCATGCCGGACACCCCAGTTTCTTTAAAGCCCAGGCGGCGGTACAGCGCCTCGGCCGGATTATTCAGTGCTACATGCAAGCGCAGCGGCAAGCCTGCGCTGGCCGCCTCCTGCTGCAGCTTGCGCAACAGCGCGCTGCCAATGCCCTGCCCGCGCCACTGCGTCAGCAATGCGATGTCGACCAGCAGCAGGCCGGCTCCGGACTGCGCGACCACCTGCTGGCCGACCGGCACGCCGTTCACTTCGATAATCTCGAAGCGGGCACCGGCATAAGCCTGCCGGTAGGATTGCTGCTGTGCCGCGAACTGCATGTCGAGCAGGCTGCCCAGCATTCCCTGCTCCAGGCCTGCAAATTCTTCCGCGCGCACCTGGTCGAACAGGCCGCGCAGGAATGCGCGGTCGGCTTCGGATTCAGCACGCAGCGAGACATTCATCACGAGCGCGGCGGAAATACGCCTTGCAGCGCAATGCAGAACAACAGGCCAAGATAAGGCTGGCGGTTGTTGTGCGGCAGCGAGCTACCGGCCGGTGCCAGCACCTCGGGGCGCATCGGCTGCATGCCGGCCACCGTCTTGCTGAAGGCCTGGTTGACCTGGGTGTTCCTGGCAAAACCGCTTGAAGGGCTGGGCGACAGCTGGGTGGCTGCCACCCCGGTGGCCTGCAACTGGTGGGTATGCGCGGGAATTTCCGCTTCGACCAAGGTAAGCGTTGCCACGCCACGCATTTCGCCCAGCTCGCGGTACGTCAGGCCGGGTCCCTGCCCTGGATGCAGGGGCGCTCGGCCGTTCAGGTCAGGCAAGGCAAACGTGCTTTTGCCGTCGCCGCCATAGGTGGTCCCCAGCAAGGAGAACAGCGCCGTGTTTTGCGAAATTGGCAGCAACTGGCCATCGCAAGTGGCCCAGCCGGTCGGCGCGAAGTTGTTGGCGAACATGCGGATTTCCGCTACGAATGGTGAACTCATCGGTATCTCCTCAGTTCGTGCTTGGGGTCGAGCCAAGCAAGCAGATAATGAAATTGACGCCGGTAAAAGGCGCCATGTTTTCGTGTGGCTGCGAGCCCCCGGTTGGCGTGATGGCATTGGCGGCCATCTGCAGCACGCTGTTGTCGGACGTACCGTAAATCGCGCTGCCCGCGGTGGCCGTTGCAGCCGGGTAGCCGGTGGTATTGGTGAAGGCTGCGCTGCCGCGGTCGCTGCTGGCCACAATCAGGTGGGTGTGGCTCGGGATCTGCTGCGTTGTCAGGGTCACGCTCTCCACGCCGCCCTGCTCGCCCAAAGTCAACGTGCGGCCGGACGAATGGGTGCCGGCATGGACCGGCACCCGGCCGCGCAAGTCCGGCAAGGCAAAGGTGCTCTGGCCATCGCCACCGTAGGTTGTGCCGATCAGGTTAAACAAGGCCTCGTATTCGGAGATGGACAATTGCGTGCCATCGCAGAAGGCCCAGCCAGCCGGCGCGAAATTGCCAGCAAACATTCGGATTTCACCGATATAGGAATCAGCCATATTCGGCTCCGTTCAGTTAGGGGAAGGGAAAGCGCCCTGCAGGGCGATGATGAAATTCAGCGCCAGGTAGGGCTGCGTGTTCTCGTGCGGCTGCGCGCCGCCGGTATTCGACACCTGGGTCGACGCCAGCGTGGTATTCGGGGTGCCGTTGAAGTTATCGGCAGTCAAACGGCCTTTGCGTGCCAGCAGTGCGGCGTTCGGGTCTGCGGTACTGGCCTGGGCCACACTGGCGTATGCGCGATGGGTGTGGGCGGGTATCTCGTTTAGCGTCAACGTATGCGCAAATTCGCCGCCGGATTGCCCCTGGATGATCCCGTCCCCGATATGCAGCGGCATGCGGCCGCGCAAGTCCGGCAAGGCAAAGGTGGTCTGGCCGTTGCCGCCGTAGGTGGTCCCTAGCAGGGAAAACAGTGCCTGGTTCTGGTTAATCGGCAAGAACTGGCCATTGCAGAAAGCCCAGCCCTGGGGCGCAAAATTGAACGAGACGAGCTTGATCTCGCCCAGGTAAGGCAAAGGCATTGTCATAAGAACTCCTGGGGGTTAGTTATTGAAGACGGCGTGGTACTGCACACCGGCGCCATTGCGGCCGGACGGCACGATGAAAATGGCCAGCGTTTCGTCGCCGGCGCGCTCCAGCACCACCGTTTGCTGGGCCAGTTCGGGCGCGGCCGGTCCCTGGAATGCCAGCGTAAAGGCTTGCGGATTGCCGGATTCTTCGACCCCGCACAGGGTCAGGGTAATTGCGGAACCAGCGATGGAAAATCCGGCCCCGAGGCGGGACTGGAAGTAAGACACATTTGTCGACACAGCAAACCTGTTAATTTTCTACAGTTGAAAAATTTCACATTGTACGATGTTATTTCCGTAAGCTGGATTACAGTTTTGCAACAATTGAGTAACAAAAGGCCTTGTAAAGCCTATACTTTCATGGAAGCAGCCAATCGATAAATGTGAAATCTCCCCACGGGACCCATGACCCAGTCGATCGCCGCACGCCTGTTGCGCATCATTTTCGGCTGTTATTTCCTGGTGACGCTGGTCGTTACCATCGTCCAGCTATCGGCCGAATACAGGCATACCCGCAGCCGCGTCGAAAGCGAGATCGAGGCGATGCAACACACCTTCGGCCCTGGCATTGCCGACGCGATGTGGCGCTTTAACGACGACATCATGCGCGGCATTCTGGCCGGCATGAAAGAGCTGCCGATCGTGGTCGGCATCAAGGTGGTGGACGACCAGGGCAAGCTGGTGCGAGCGGTCGGCACCGTGCTCGATGAACATGGCAAGTACATGCAAGCCCAGCCCGATGGCCGGCTGGCGCCGCCGCACGGCGACGACGGCCTGTTCGGGCAAATCTTCAGCCGCGAATTCCCCATTTCATACAAACTCGAAAACGGCACGCCGCAGGAAATCGGCAAATGGACCGTCTATTCGAACCGGCGCATCATCCTCAGCCAGGTCGAATACGGCTTCTTCCTGATCCTGGTGAACTCGGTGATCAAGACCCTGGCGCTGTGGTTCATCTTTGTGCTGGTGGTGCGCCACTGGCTGGGCAAGCCGCTGCAGCAACTGAGCGACTATGTCGGCCACCTGACGATCGACAACCTTGGCAGCAGCCCGCTGGAGCTCAAGCACGGCGGCAACACGGAGCTGGACCTGCTGGCCAACAAAATCAACGAAATGCGCGAAAACATCCTGGCCGGCCTGGCCGAGCGGGCTGTGCTGTACGAGGAACTTGCCGCCCTCAACGAGTCGCTGGAGCGGCGCGTGGCAGAACGCACCGAGGCGGCCCGCCATGCGCAGGACGAATTGGCGCGCAGCGAGCGGCTGGCGGCCCTTGGCTCGATGGTGGCCGGCATCGCCCATGAACTCAATACGCCGATCGGCAACAGCCTGGTTGCCGCCAGCACGCTGCAGGACAAGATCCACGCGCTGGGCCGGCGTTTCGAAGGAGGCTTGCGCCGCTCGGACATGCAACAGTTCCTCGACGAGGCCGACGGCATCGGCCTGCTCCTGGCACGCAATATCGAACGCGCGGCCAGCCTGGTCTCAAGCTTCAAACAGGTCGCGGTGGATCGCGCCAGTTCGCAGCGGCGCCGTTTCGACCTGGGCGCCGTCATCCAGGAAAACATGAATACCCTGTCGCCCGTGCTGCGCAAGACACCTTACGAAGTGACAGTGGACGTGGCGCCGCTGGTAGCGATGGACAGCTACCCCGGCCCGCTTGGCCAGGTGCTGGCGGCCCTGGTGAACAACGCCCTCATGCATGGCTTTAACAATCGGGGCCACGGCCGGCTGTCGATCACGGTGCCGGTTCCGTCCGGCGAGCAGGCGGAAATCATCATCTGCGATGACGGCGCCGGCATCGCGTCCGGCCACCTCAATCGAATCTTCGATCCCTTCTTCACCACCCGCATGAGCGAAGGCAATTCCGGGCTAGGCCTGAACATCGTGCACAACATCGTCACCACGATCCTGGGCGGGAAGATCCACGTCGACAGCATGCCCGGCGTAGGCACCACCTTCCGCATCACTATCCCGCTCGATGCACCGATGCACCACGAAGAACCGATTATTCCGCGGGCCTGAGCAAGACCGGCACTTCCTTGAAGGCTGGCGTGGCCGAACCGCGCGCCACCAGCGCCGGCGAAATCAGCGGCGTCAATTCAGGGAAGTAGCCGAACACGTCGCCATCGGGCACGTCGTACCGCACCAATTGGTAGCCGCTGCACTTGCGGGAGATGCCGTCGGGAGCCGCGGCGTGCACGTCGACCAGCTGGCCGTCGCGCAGGCCAAGCCGCGCCATGGTGCCGGCGGAGATGAACAGTACTTTGCGCGTATGGTGCACGCCGCGGTAGCGGTCTACCTCACCGGTGGTGTCGCGGTAGACGGTGGTGTTGTACTGGCGATGCGCACGCACGGTGGCCAGGCACAGCACGTCGTTGCCAAAGGCGGCGCGGGCGCGGCCCATGATGGTGTCCTGCGGCAGCGCGATGGCGGTGAACTGCGCCTTGCCGCTGGCAGTTTTCCAGTCCCGGTTGCGCGCGCTGTTCGGCAGGTGGAAGCCACGCGGCTGCGCGATGCGGTCGTTGTACTTTTCAAAGCCCGCCACGGCAGTTTTTGCGACTTGCTCGATCAGCGAGCGCGTCACGCTATAGTCACTGCCCATGGCTTGCCAGTCGATGGCAGGCATCGCCGCGCCTTCGGCCAGGGTATGGCGTGCCAGTTCGGTCACGATATGCGGCTCGGAGCGCAGCTTGGCGCTGGCCGGATCGCTGCGCCCAGCCGAAGCGTGCACCATGCTGGCCGTGTCTTCCACGCTGACGAACTGGCGGCCGCCCTCTTGCTCATCACGCTCGGTGCGGCTCAGGCAAGGCAGCAGCAATCCTACCTGGCCAGGATGCAGGTGGGTGCGATTCAACTTGGTGGCGATATGTACCGTCAATTGCAGGCGTTCCATCGCTTGCAGCACACGCGGGGTATCCGGACCGGCGACAGCGAAATTGCCGCCCAGGCCAAGGAAGGCATGCACCGAACCGTCCATGATGCCGTTGATGGCCGCCACCGCATCCAGTCCATGCTGCGCCGGCGGGGTAAAGCCGAACACGCGCTCCAGCCCCTCCAGCCATTCTTTCTTGGGCCGGTTGGTCACGCCCACGGTGCGGTCGCCCTGGACGTTCGAATGGCCGCGTACTGGCATCAACCCAGCACCCGGCTTGCCGACATTGCCGCGCAAGAGCATCAGGTTGACCAGCATCTGGATCGTCTCGATCGCATACTCGTGCTGGGTCAGGCCCATGCACCAGGTAGCGATGGTGGCTTTGGAGGCGATATAGATCGCCGCCGCTTTTTCAATCTGCTCGCGCGACAGGCCGCTATCCTGTTCGACCTGCTGCCATGGCTGCGCGCGCACGGTGGCGGCAAACTCCTCGAAGCCGCTGGTGTGGCGCGCAATGAAATCGCGATCCAGCACCTTGCCGCCGGCCTCCTCGGCTTCCAGCACCGCCTTGCACATGCCGGTGATGGCCGCCAGGTCGCCACCCACGCGCACCTGGAAATACTCGCTGGCGATGCGCGTGCCGCGGCCAGTCAGGGTCTCGAGCGGCGATTGCGGATCGGCGAAGCCGCGCAGGCCGGGCTCCAGCATCGGGTTAAAGGCAGCAATGCGGCAACCGCGCAGCGAGGCTTCGCGCAAGTCGCCCAGCATGCGCGGATGGTTGGTGGCGGGGTTCTGGCCGAAGACGAAGATTGCCTCCGCGTGCTCGAAATCTTCACGCGTAACGGTCGACTTGCCCACACCGAGCGTCGTGCCCAGCGCCATACCGGACGACTCGTGGCAATAGTTGGACGAGTCGGGCATGTTGTTGGTACCGAAAGCGCGTGCGAACAACTGGTATGGGAAGGCCGCCTCATTGCTGCTGCGGCCGGAAGCGTAAAACACCGCCCGGCCTGGCGCATCAAGCGCCTTGAGCGCGCCGGCTGCCAGCTGAAAGGCTTGCTCCCATTCGATCTCGCGGTAAGTATCGCTGGCGTGGTCGTACAGCATCGGCGCCGTGAGGCGCCCGAAACCTTCCAGTTCCCACTCGGCGCGGGTGCGCAGCGCAGACAGTGGATTGGCCGCAAAAAACTCCGGCGTAGCGCGGCGCGCGGTCGATTCGTGCGCAACCGCCCACGCGCCCTGCTCGCAGAAATCGACCGCCTTGTCCTTGGGGGAATCCGGATAGGCGCAGCCCGGGCAATCGACCCCGCCCGGCTGGTTCAGCTGAGGCAGTACTTTCAGGGCCGGCAGCGGGCTATTGCTGCGCAATGCCTTGGCGGTGCCATTCAGCGAACCAAGACCGCCAGCGGGTTTGTCATAGAAGCGAATCGGATGCTGCACAGGAATCTCCGGCCATTCTGTCAAGGCGGCGATGTTAACACATGAGAGTGGCTGGACATGGACTTTCAGGTTACTACTGTTGAGTTGCCTTGCGACAACGAGAAGTACGCCGCAGTAGCTTGGCAGGCCGCATTGATTTATACTTCCCCTGCGCCTTACACCCGCGCAACGTTTCCCTCTGGCCAAACCCTCGCCTGGCACTCTCCCCTTCAGGAGATGGTTGTGCGCCAAATTCCTAAGCTCCAGACTTTCAAATTCAAGATTACCGCCCTGCTGGTACTGATGGTCATGCTCGCCACTGCCCTGGTCGCGGGCGTCTCGCTGCTCGTGGCCGAGCAGGAAATGCGTAAAGTTATTGCCGCGCAGGAAATGTCCATGCTGTCGAGCGCCGCAGCCTACCTTGATCGCGACATTACTTCCAAACAGCAAGTCTTGCGCGGGCTGGCCGAGAGCATGCAGGCCGAGCCGATGGCGGCGAACAAGGTCCAGGCCCAGCTCGAGTTGCGCGGCGCGCTGCGCGATGAATTCTTCAACGTCACCGCTTACGACGCTGAGGGCAAGCTGGTCGCCAACCTGCTGGATCGCCGCATGATCGGTAAGCTCAACAGTAAAAACCGCCAGTATTTCCGCGACACCGTCTCCGCCCAGGAAGGCATCGTTTCGGCACCTTTCCGCAGCGTGCTGTCCGGCCACCCGGTGCTGGCGATCACCCAGCCGGTATTTGGCCGCAATGGCAGCATCGATTACATCCTGGTCGGCACCATCGACCTGCAGCGCCCTGCGTTTGCCGGCCAGCTGAACGCCCTGCGCGGCAAGACGGAAGGCTATCTGTTCATCCTGACTGCCGACGGCACCATGCTCTACCACCCCGACCAGAACCGCGTGCTGACCCAGGCCGCCGGCCCGGGTAGCCTCGGCCAGTCAGTGCTGGCCAGCCCAGATGGCTGGCGCGACGACGCCATCGACGACGGCAAGCCGGTGCTGCTGGCGCACAAGCGTTTGCAGAAAGCCAACTGGACGCTCGCCATCTCCTTCCCCATCCGCGATGCCTTCGCCTCTATGGCCAGCCTGCGCTGGCGCGCCTTGCTGGCCGCTTCTGTGGTGGCCCTGGTGGCGGGCCTTGCAGCTTGGCTGCTGATGCGCGCCCTCCTGGCGCCCTTGTACAAGCTTTACAGCCAGGTGCGTGCCTTCGGCCGCGGCAATATCGATATCGAACAGTTCAACACCGAAAAGCCCGATGAATTCGGGCACCTTAGCCGCGCTTTCTACCAGGTGGCACGCCAGCAGCAGATGGCCGAGCGCAACCTGCAGCGCCTGGCGACGACCGACCCGCTGACCGGCGCCCATAACCGCCGCATGTTCGACGAATTCTTCCCGCAGGCGCTGAAGCGCGCCATCCGCGCCGGGCAGCAGATCGGCCTGGCCGTGCTCGATATCGATTACTTCAAAGGGATTAACGACAACTTCGGCCACCAGGCCGGAGACACCGTGCTGATGCAGTTTGCCGACCGCCTGCGCAACGCCGTGCGCAGCACCGATACCGTGGCACGCATCGCCGGCGACGAATTTGTGATCGTGTTCGAACACCTGGAAGCCGGCCACGACGTCAACCTGCTGGGCCAGAAAATCGTGGCGGCCATGCAAGCCCCGTTCGAAGTGAACGGACGCCCGCTGAACGTCACCGCCAGCATCGGCATCGCCCTCACCACCGAGCTGCCGGCCGATGTCGACAAGGTGATGCTGGCGGCCGACCAGGCGCTGTACTGCGTCAAGGCCGCCGGCCGCAATGGCTTTGCCGTCAATACGGTCGGCGCCGAGCGCATGCTGTCGGTACGCGAATTCGTAGCGCCCGCCAAAGCCGACAAGTTAGAAAAGAAGAACTGGCCGTCCAGCCGCTTCTGATCAATGGCGCGGCGGGATGGCCGCCGGCCGCACTTGCGACTGCGCCATGCCGGCCATGCTGCGGCACTCGCTGGCGCAGCGGCGGCAAGCAATCGCGCAATCCTTGCAATGCTCGTGGGCGTGCTGCTCGCACTCATCGGCGCAGGCATCGCATATGTCGGAACAGGCCTCGCACAGGACGGATGCCAGTTTGCTGCCGCGCTGCATCAGGCCAACGCATACGCGGCAGACCTGGGCACAATCAATATCGCTGGCAATGCAATGGGCCAGGCTGGCCACGTCCTGCTCTTGCAGGCAACTGGCGGCGCAGTGGTCGCAGGCGGCAGCGCAATCGTTGCAGGCTTCGATGCAGGTTTGGTACTGTTGCTGGGTCATGACGGCCTCCTTTCGGAAAGGGCCAGACTAGCACTCACCCGGCCCGGAGCGCGCACCGCTTGCTCCATGCGGAACTCGCCGACCAGCGCCACCAGCGTCGCAGCCTGCTGCTGCAGGCTTTCCGCCGCGGCGGCAGCCTGCTCGACCAGCGCGGCATTCTGCTGCGTCACCCCATCCATCTGGCTGATGGCCTGGTTGACCTGGCCGATGCCGTTGCTCTGTTCCCCGCTGGCTGCGCTGATCTCATTGACGATATCGCTGACGCGGCGCACGCTGGCCACCACCTCGTCCATCGTGCTGCCGGCTTGCGCCACCAGCGCGCTGCCCGCCTCCACTTCCCCGACCGAGCTGCCGATCAGCTCCTTGATCTCTTTTGCCGCAGCCGCACTGCGCTGGGCCAGGTTGCGCACCTCGCTGGCGACCACCGCGAAGCCGCGCCCCTGCTCGCCGGCGCGCGCCGCTTCCACCGCCGCGTTCAGGGCCAGGATATTGGTCTGGAAGGCAATGCCATCGATGACGGAAATGATGTCCACCACCTTGCGCGAGGATTGATTGATCGAGGCCATGGTGTCAACCACCTGCGACACCACCTGCCCGCCGCGCGCCGCCACCTCCGACGCCTGCGCCGCCAGCTGGTTGGCCTGGCGCGCATTGTCGGCATTCTGGCGCACGGTGCTGGTGAGCTGCTCCATGGTCGCCGCCGTCTCCTCCAGCGCACTCGCCTGCTCCTCGGTGCGCGAGGACAGGTCGGTATTGCCCTGCCGGATTTCCATGCTTGCCGTGGCTACGCTCTCGGAGGAATCGCGGACCCGCGCCAGTACCGAATGGATCTTCGCGACAAAGGTGTTGAAGCCACTGCCGATCACTGCCAGTTCATCCTTGCCGCGAACGTCCAGCCGTGCTCCCAGATCGGCATCGCCGCTGGCCAGGCCGGTCATCGCATCAGCCAGCTCGCGTACCGGCCGCATCAGGCGGAACAGCACCGTCACCAGGATCAGTCCCGTCGCCACCGCGCACACCAGCGACACCAGCAAGGTATATTTCAGCAGCTGGCGCGCCGGCGCCGTCGCCACCTTGTGCGGGAAACTCATCTTCACCGCCCATGGCGCAATGTCCGGATGCAGCGTCAAGGGCTGCAGCAGGTGCACCATATCGTCCTTGTCGGTGTACTCATAAGGCTGGCCGTTGCGGATCGCTTCCAGGCCCTGTTTCGGGATGTCGGTGGCAGGCTTGCCGATCAGGGCTTCGCTGGGGCTGCTGGCATACAGGCCGCCGTTCGACACCAGCGACAGGCGCCCTCCTTCGATCGATTTCAAGCCCTTGAGGATTTCACCCAAACGCGTCAGCATGAAGTCGGCGCTGGCCGTGCCGCGGAACTGCCCTTCGATCATGATCGGCGCCACCAGTGACGCCATCAGCACGTCCTTGCCATTGACCGGATAGGAATACGGCTCGGTGAAGAATACCTTGCCGGTACGCTTAGGAATGTCATACCAGTCGTTGGCGCCGGGCTTGGGATCAAAGACGATCGGTTCAACATTGGTGCCGCCCCCCTGGGCCTTCGTGTAATAAGGCATGTAGCGCCCGCTGGCATCGAACTCAGGCTTCTTGTTGGCGTATTCGGCATCCTTGTTGTCCAGCGCATTCGGTTCCCACGTGACCGCACCACCTATCAGGTCGTCCGACCCGAGCACCACGGTCTTGGTAATTTCACCGGTCTGTTCGCGCGACAGCGGCACATTGGCGCCGCGCGTCGCACGCTGGGTCGCCCCAAGCTGGATCACGGTGGCCAGGTTGCGCCCGATACGCGATTGCAGCGCCGACGCCGCTGCCGCAGCCTGGGTGCGCGCCAGGTTCATCGCATCGCGTTCGGCAGTGCGGCTGCTTTCGAAGCCCGTCACCGCCGCGGTAATGGCCAGGCTGAGAACCACCAGCGCGGTGGCAGTAACGCTGATCTTGGCGTTCAGCGAGAGGTTCGACAACATGCGGCGCTCCTCAGAAAGTCTTGGCAACGGTCAGGACGAAAGTGGCTTTTTCCGTGTTCGAATAGGCCAGCTGGCCATTGGCGCCGGGCACGCCGTTGGTGTACTCGCGATACACGTTGGTCGCCCCCCAGCCGCGCGTGACGGCGGCCGCAATCGACCAGCCGCCCTCCAGCGCCTTGGTGACGCCGGCCTTGGCGTCGCGCCAGTCCCAGATATCGTTGCCGGCCCCGCCTACGCGCGCATCGCCGGCATGCAGGTTAAGCGTGTAGCCATTGCCCAGGTCCTGGTTCAGGCCGATATCGAGGTAGCGTGTGCCGCGCCCGTACGTGATGCCGAAGAAATGCGGACTGACCGTATAGTTGTACTTGACGTAGGCCGACTTGTAGGTCAGGCCCAGCGACAACTCGGTGTAGTTGAACGTCGTATCGGTGGCGCTGACCTTGGCGCCGGGATAAAGGTATTCGTAGAGGATCAGGCTGTAGCCGATATCGCCTTTGCTGGCCGAATAGCCCGCATACAAGTCCCATTCGATCTTCGCATCTTCGATGAACTTGTCGCTGACGTTCGAGGCCCAGGTGCCGGCAACCAGGCCGCTGGGGTGGACGTAATCGATGCCAAGTTGCAGGGCCGGCTTGTCCCAGGTTTGCCGGATGCCGCGCGATACGTACTGGCTGGCAAAGGTAACGGTGGTCGTCAGGCTCGGAGCAGGTGCCTCCTGCGCCATGACTGCGTGCGGCAGCAATGCCGCCAACCATAAGCAGCGTTTCATCACACCCTCGCTTTCTTATTATTCGGGGAGATGCAAACAATACTATCAGGCTATGCGCCTCGACTCCAAACGATACTACGCTGCAACAGCCTTGCGTGCGTGTTTAACACGATACATGGCCTGGTCGGCCAGCTCGATCAACTGGTCCATGTCCTGCCCGTCTTCCGGGCAGATGGCATAGCCGATACTGGCGCCCAGGCGCAGCGCACGGCCTTCGAACTCGAACGGTGCGCCGATGGCGCTGGTGATGCTGTTGCACTTGTTGCCAACGCCGTCACGGTCGCGCACACCGCACAGGATGATGCCGAATTCGTCGCCGCCGAGGCGTGCCGCCAGGTCCTCCTGCCGCAGTTCGCGCGAAATGCGCTGGGCCACCTGGCAGATGGCGGCATCGCCGGCACGGTGGCCAAGGTTGTCGTTGATCGCTTTCAGCCCGTCCATGTCGATGTTGACCACGGCCACGCTGTGGGCAGCACGGCTGGCTTGCGCCAGTTGCTGGCGCAGGCGGTCGTAAAACAGCGCACGGTTGGCCAGGCTGGTGAGCGCATCATGGGTGGCGCGGTAATACAGGTCGCTCGATTCGTATTGCACGGCGTGGTAGATGGCGGCGCCAATCAGCTCCGACAGCAGGCCAAGGATTTGCGCCTGGTATGCGTCGAAGGCACTCACGTGCGGCGCGCCGACTTTCAGCACGCCGACGGTTTCGCCTTCATGGCGCAAAGGCACCACCAGCATCGAACGCAGGCCCACCCTGCGGCAAGCCGCACGATCGACGCGCGGATCGGTTTCGGAATCGTCGCACTGCAGGATCTTGTCCTGTGCGACGCACAGGCCGGACAGGCTGCCTTCTCGCTTCAGCCGCAGCCCGAGCGCACCTTCGGCCACGCCGGCAGCAGCGCGGTACACCATCTCGCTGCCTTCGGCCAGTTCCACCACCGCAGCCGTGGCGCCGCACAAGGCGCCGGCGCGCTGGCAGACCAGCTGCATGACGCCGCCAAGGTCCAGGCCCTGGCGGGCAATATCGGTTTGAAGATTGATGATTTCCAGCAATACTGCCGGATTAAGGTTCAGTGCATTCATCGTGCCGCGACCACAAAATCTCACACATTTTCACAGCTTTCAGTGTGATGCATTTGTGACCGCTTAGCAACGTTTTTAGCTTCTTTTATGCTAGCTTTAGTGGCGGCGGCACGGGCCTTGCGGTGCATCGCGCGGCGGCCCAGCCACAATACCAGTCCGGTAATCATGAAAGCCAGCGGCGCCAGTCCGCTGAACGAAACCAGTATCCGGCCCCCAACGCCGAAAGCTTCGCCGGTGTGCAGCGGGAATTGCCAATCCATGAAGGTATCGCCGGAGGCCGCCTTCAAGGGGTCGCGCACGCGCAGCAAGGCGCCACTGAAAGCATCCACGCTGACGCGGGTACTGCCATCGCCCTCACGGATTTCACCCGGCTGGCGCAGGCGGATTTCATAAGGCGCCTTGGCCGAGCCGAGCGACACACGCGACAGGCGGCCTTGTGGCACGCGCTGCTGGGCGGCTTCCAGCGCCGCCGCCACAGTGATCGGCTTGCGGCCTCCGGCCGGGCCATTGGCCACCTTGCCCGTGTGTTCCATGGTAGCGACCGCCCCTACCACGGGCCTTACCCAGTCCGGCAAATTCATTGCCATGCCGGTAAAGCCCAGCACCGCCAGCACCGGCGTCATGAAGAAGCCCGCCGAGCGGTGGAAGCTATAGTTGAACTGGCGCGAAGCTATGGCGCCGCGCACGGCCAGCGCCTTGCGCAGGCTGGCCAGGGTATGTTTCGGCCACCACAGCGCGAAGCCCAGCAGCGAGGTAATCGTGAGCAGGAGGCCGGCGATGCCGATCACGGTCTTGCCGACGTCGCCGGCAAACATATAGCGGTGCAGGTGGAACAGGGTCGACAGCAACAACTCGCGCGACAGGCCGAATTCGCCGTAGTTGCGCTCGCCGAGGATGTCCAGCGTGTAGCGGTCCAGCATGACCTGGCGCGCAATATCGGTATCGAAGCTGCCCTTGTCCTTGTTCGGCTGACGGTACCAGGCCACATAAACGTCATCCGCCTCATACGGCAGCATCAGCTGGCTCGGCTTGCCATATCCCGGCGCGGCGGCCAGGCGCTCGACCGCGGCCTGCACCTGGGCCGGCGATGGCGCGGCGTCCGGTTTTCCCGATGCGTCGCGCGAATGCAGCAGGCGCGGATTCAGCATCCCATCCAGCTCATGCGTCCAGGCGATCACCACTCCCGTCAGGCCGGCAATGACGAAGATCACCCCGAAAACCAGGGAGACATACAGGTGGATATCGCGCAGCCGCGCACGCAGCAAACCGGTCAGCATTTCTTATGTCAGCAATAAAGTATTTGAAATTATAAATGAGAATGATTATCATTGCTGCCTTCTTTTGTATCTTTCTGTTTAGGAGTTACTGTAATGACCACGCTGAATCCCCTCACCCGTGCCGTGGCACTGGCCTGTCTGGCCCTCTCCGGGAGCGCAGCACTGGCACAAAGCGCCGGGGAGCCGATGCAGGAAGTGGTCGTTACGGCAACGCGCAACAGCAAGAGCGTGGACAAGATTCCTGGCGCCGTCAGCGTGATTTCGCAGCGCGAGCTCGAAACCCAATACCTGCTGGCGGACGACCCGTCGGCCGCGCTGGCCACGTATATTCCCGGCTACGCCCCGAGCCGCCAGAAAATGAGCTCCACCGGCGAATCGCTGCGCGGCCGCAATGCCCTGATCCTGCTGGACGGCGTACCGCAAACCAACCCGCTGCGCGGCGGCATGCGTGAAGGCTATGTAGCCGATACCGCCATCATCGAACGCGTGGAAGTGATCAACGGCGCCTCCGCCATGCAGGGCATGGGCGCCACCGGCGGCATCATCAACTACATCACCAAGTCGCCGAAAGCGGAAGGCACCTCGCAAGCGATCAATGTGCGCATGTCGTCGCAACTGCGGCACGACAGCCTGGACTGGAAAACCGGCTACACCCTGCAGCACAAATCGGGCGACTTCGACCTGCTGGGCTTCGGCAGCATCCAGCAGCGCGGCCTCGGCTATGACGGCAAGGGCCGCCCGCTCGGCATCGAAGCCGTTCAAGGCGACACCATGGATTCGGAAGGCACCGACCTGTTCTTCAAGATCGGCAAGAACTTCGGCGAGCAGCGCCTGCAACTGACCATCAACCGCTTCCGCATGGAAGGCGATGGCGACTACAAGCCCGTCAACGCAAACTTCGCCACCGGCACCCCAACCAGCGCCACCCCAGGCACGCCGCCAGGTGCGCCGCCACGCAACAAGGTGGAAACCAGCAGCCTGGAATACCGCCACAACGACCTGCTGGGCGGCAGCTTCAACGCGCAAATCTTCAAGCAGGATTTCGCCTCCCTGTACGGCGCAACGAATACCTCCACCTTCCAGGACATCGCGATTGCGCCGAAAGGCACGCTGTACGACCAATCCGAAGTGGTGGCCGACAAATACGGCGCCAAGATGACCTACGTGCGCCCGAACACCCTGGTCAACGGCCTGGAATTCACCGCCGGCCTGGACTACCTGCGCGACCGCACCAAGCAATGGCTGGCCGGCACCGGCCGCACCTGGGTACCAACCCTTGACTTCACCTCGCTGGCCCCCTTCACGCAGCTCGAATACGAACTCGGCCCGCTCACCGTACGCGGCGGCGTGCGCCACGAGGACGCCAAGCTGAATGTGGACACCTACACCACTCTGGCCGCCTATGGCAGCCGCCTGGTGCAAGGCGGCGAACGCACCTTCACCAAGAACGTGAAGAATATTGGCGCCGTATGGCGCTTCAGCCAGAACTGGTCTGCCTTCGTCTCCAGCGCCGAGGGCTTTGGCCTGCCGGACGTAGGCCTCGTGCTGCGTGCTGTGAACAAGCCTGGCCAGTCGGTCGAGCAAGTATTCGAAATGCAGCCCATCATCACGCGCAACAACGAGATCGGCGTGAACTGGCGCGGTGCCCGCGGCAGCCTGGGCGCCTCGTTCTACGACTCGCGCTCCAAGCTGGGCGCCGCGCTGCGCGTCAACTCCGCCGGCATCGGCCAGCTGGACCGTGTACCGACCACGGTGCGCGGCTGGGAAATCTCCGGCGAACTGCGCGCAACGAAAGCCCTGTCGGCCTTCGGCTCCTTCGCCCGCACCATGGGCAAGACCGCCACCACCGCTGGCGCACCAATGGACGTCGAGCTGGGTGCCCGCTCGCAAGGTCCCGGCAAGCTGGTGGCCGGCACCAACTGGCAGTTCATGCCGAAAGCGAACGTGCGCCTGCAGGCGACGACCCTGTTCGACCGCGACATCAATATCGGCCGCAGCGTCGGCACGACCAACCTGGAAGAGCACTTCAACGGCTACACCCTGGTAGACCTGGCCGGCAGCTACGATTCCCCATGGGGCAAGCTGGGCGTCGGCATCGAAAACCTGACCGACCGCCAGTACATTGGCTACTACCCGCAATCGGTCAGCTACAAAGACCCGGTCTCGCACTTCGCCGGCCGCGGCCGCACCCTGTCGGTCAGCCTGACCCGCAGCTTCTAAAATTCGGGGTCAGGTCTGTCATTTGGACATGCAAACCTGACCTTTGATTTATCTCAATACGCACGTAAATACCACATTCGCCATTTGTGCGCGCCGCAAGAAACGCTCCGTTTTGATCTGGCGCAAAAGTGCGCCATCGGTGTCCGAATGACAGACTTGACCCCGAATTTAAATTCCCCACTGAATTTTCAGGGTCACGCCTTTGCTCGCGCCCGGTAGCGCACCGTTGGCGTCCGTCGTGGCGCCGATGGAGACGATGCGGTCGTGGCGCGTGGTGCGCTTGTACAGCAGCGAGCGATGGCGGTAGCGCTCGCTCCACGGCTCCAGCAATTGCGGCGGCACGTCCTGCCGTCCTGACGACGTGTTCTGCACGATCATGCGCAAGGCATCGCGCGGCGTGGCGTGCAGGGTGCCGACCCAGCGCCATCCGGTGTCACTGAAGTCCTGCAGTTCGCGGTGCTTGACCCAGGACGGGTTCCAGCGATGGTCCGATTCCAGGCTCCAGCCGCCGGGCAGTGGGAAGCGCAGGTTCGCTTCCAGTTCCAGGTTGCCGCCCTTGCCCACCTGGTCCATTTCCACGTCCAGCTGTCGCCCCACCGTCAGTTCCCCCTTCAGTTTCACGAACCATGTGGATGGCGTGCTCTCGATGCCCATGTGCGCGGCCGGTGTTTTGTGCAAGCTTGCGCCGGTGCGCCCGCGCTGGCGGTCGAAGCCAAGGTCGGCCCAGAAGCGGGTCTGCCGGCCTGCGTAGAACCAGATGCCGGGACGCACCCAGCGCTGCACGGTCTCGTGCGACAGCGTGCGGATTTCGTGCAGGCCGAGGTGCAGCTCGGTTTCGTAGGCTTCGAATAAGGCGAGGTTGCGCGCGCCGGTGCGGCGATTCAATTCAACGTCGCCTTTGACGATGCCTGCCTGCGGTACGAAACCATTGTCGTTGGCGAAGTTGCGGCCGATGACTTCGAGCTGCACGATATTCAGCCAGTCGTCGGAGCTGTAATTCAGCCTGCCATAGCCATAGCCGCTGTTGCGCGCGTCGCCGGCCACGGCGCGGCCTTCACTGTCGAATTGGACGGTGGTGCGCGAGGCCATGGCAGTCCAGGCGAGCTGGATATGGCCGTCTCCGTTGGCCGGCGCCCGCCATTGACCGTCGGCACCCAGCACCGTGTTGCGCGCGCCGTCGACGTAAGCGCGGTCGGACAGGAACACGCCTGCCACCGCTTCCTCGCCATGGCGGCGGGAGCGCAGCAGCGTCACCTTGCTGTCGCCGGCACTGGCGTGTTCCTGCGTTTCGTATGGGCTGCCGCGCATCACCACGCCGCCGGGACGATCGTCCAGCGCCAGGGCCGTTGCATCGGCATCGGCGCCGCGCCAGGTGGCGCGCATGCCCCAGCGTGGATCGGCCACCGTGCGCGAATAGAATGCGGGCAGGCGCATGCCCAGCACGTCTGCGCTTTCCAGGAAGAAGCCTCGCTTCTCCGGCAGGCTCAGGGCAATGCGGTTGGTGCCGTTGCTGGTCGGGGCGTCGATTTCGACTTGCGAGAAGTCGGGGTTGAGCGTGGCGTTGAAAACCCAGTCGGCGCGTGGGCGGGCGCTGATGTCCATGCCCAGGCTGGTCTCACTACTGCGCTTTCCGTAATCGCGATTGAAGCGCTGCGTGAGTTCGGGGCGGAATTCCCAGAAGGCCTTGTCCTGCACCGCCGGCAGCACTTGCGCCATGCCTTCGATTTCTTCCATTTCGGCGATAAAATGCAGCGACTCTTTTTTCAGCGGTGCGCTAAGCAGCAGCATATTGTCTTCATGCGGCACGCTGCGCTCCACCATCAGGCGCCATGGCTTGCCTTCGCCATACGGGAAGCGCAGGCTCGATAAGGGCCAGCGCACTTCCATCGAATAGCCGTCGGGCAGCAGCTGGACGGCACTCTCCACCGGATAGTCGGGTCCCAGGTCTTCTTCGTCTTCGTCGGCGCGATATATGCCATCACTCATCACGCCTGCCACGTTGATGCGCACGAACTGCGCCGAACGGCCGTGGCCAGAGGGGTCGACCCAGATGCCGATGAAATCCTGGTCGCGGTCGACCTTGTCGCGCCGCGCCAGCGTTCCGTTCAGGGTCTTCGGGTCGCCGTTCCAGGCGCGAATGCCGAACACCAGCGCATCCCGGTCAACCAGCACGCGCAAGGTGGTACGCAGATGTTGCGGCGCATCGCGCCCGTCTTCCGGCTGGAACTGATAGAAGCGCGTATTAACGGGCGCCAGTTCCCATTCAGCGTCATCGAGCCGTCCATCAAGCTGCAGCGCAAGCGCTTGCGGCGCCACATGTGCAGCGATGCCGCGATGTTTCGGCTCCTCGCTTTCGGCGGCAAACAATGGAATGGATACAGCAAACTGGGAAAAAACCAGGAAGCGTACAAAATTTTGGGGAAACATGATCTAGATTATAGATTTGCCAATTTTGGGCTGGCAAGCGAATATACGGGTGATAGCATGATGGCCACTTCAATGAGGGATTCATGGGATTGACCTGTCAACAGCTCACTTGCCGTCGCGGCCGCAGCACCTTGTTCGCGGGCGTCAGCTTTTCGCTGCAAGCCGGCGAAGCGCTCTGGGTGCAGGGCCGTAATGGCAGCGGCAAGACCACGCTCCTGCGCTCACTTTGCGGGCTCGCCCTGCCCGACCGCGGCGCCGTGCACTGGCAAGGCAAACCTGTCCTCGCCACACGTCCCCACTACCATTCCCAATTGCTCCACATCGGCCATGCAGATGGCTTGAAGCCGGATTTGCTGGCGTGGGAAAACCTGGCACTGGGCGGCCTGCCCGGCGAGCGGTGCAGCCGCGAAGATGCGCTGCGGGCGCTGGATGAAATCGGGCTGAAGGCGGAAGCGCAGCGCCCGGTGCGCCTGCTTTCGCAAGGACAGCGCAAGCGCGTGGCGCTGGCCCGGCTGCTGCTGTCGCCTTCCCGTCCTTTGTGGATCCTTGATGAACCGCTGGCGGCGCTGGACCAGGACTCCGCAGCACAAGTCAGCCATCTGCTGCGGGCGCATTGCGCGCGCGGCGGCATGCTGGTGCTGACCACACACCAGGACCCGGCCTTGCCTGGCGCGCGCCCGTTGATGCTGGGAGCATCATGCTGAAAGCAGCCCGCCAGTTGATGCAGCGCGACCTGTTGCTGGCCATGCGCCGGCGCAGCGACGCCTTGATGCCGCTGGCCTTCTTCCTTGTCACGACAACGCTATTCCCGCTGGCGATTGGCCCGGATAGCAAATTGCTGCGTAGCGTGGCGCCGGGCATTGTGTGGGTGGCCGCCTTGCTGGCCTCCCTGCTTGGCCTGCAACGCTTGTTCGCCGACGACCATGCCGACGGCTCGCTGGAGCAGTTGCTGCTGTCGCCGCAGCCGCTGGAAGTGCTGGTGCTGGCAAAGGTACTGGCGCACTGGCTGACTTCGGGCTTGCCCTTGCTGGTCCTGGCGCCATTAGTGGCTTTGCAGTACGGACTCGATGCCGAATCAATGCGCGTGCTATGGCTTGGACTCCTGCTTGGCACTCCGGTCCTGAGCCTCCTGGGTAGCATTGGCGCCGGCCTGGCGCTCGGCGCGCGTGGAGGCAGCGTACTTGTTGCACTGATATTGATGCCCTTGTATATTCCCTTACTAATTCTCGGTAGTTCCGCCGTTGCAGCCGCCAGTGACGTTACCGGCAGTGCGCCCCATCTGATGTTGCTGGGGGCCCTGCTTGCCGGGTCGCTGGCTGCTTCGCCGTGGGCTACTGCCGCAGCGCTGCGGATCTCACACGAGTAGGACGGAGTTGAGCTTATGGATCAACCGTATTATTCCACCGCAAACGGCGCTCGGCGCCGACTCACGGTCTTCACTTTTGCCTCGCCGCGCAACTTCTATCATCTGGCAGGCCGCCTGATTCCCTGGTTCACTGCCCTCGGCGTGCTGGCCGGCTTGGCCGGGTTGGCTATCGGCCTGCTATTTGCACCGACCGATTTCCAGCAAGGCGACGCATACCGCATCATCTTCGTCCACGTGCCTGCGGCCTGGATGTCGATGCTGGTGTACATGGCGATGGCGGGATGGGCAGGTTTCGGCCTGGCCTACCACACCGGGGTTTCTTCGATCATGGCCATCGCGCTGGCACCTACCGGCGCCCTGTTCACGTTCCTCGCGCTGTGGACTGGCGCCCTGTGGGGCAAGCCGACCTGGGGTGCCTGGTGGGTATGGGATGCGCGCCTGACTTCGGAACTGATCCTGCTGTTCCTCTATCTTGGCTATATGGGATTGCATGCGTCCATTGCCGACCCGCGCCGTGCGGATCGGGCTGCAGCGGTACTGGCCCTGGTGGGCGCGGTGAACATCCCGATCATCTATTTCTCGGTTTATTGGTGGAACACCCTGCACCAGGGGCCGTCCGTCACCTTGGGCAATGCACCAACCATGGCGCCTGCCATGCTGGCGGCAATGCTGTTGATGGTGGCGGCATTCTGGTGTTACGGGATTGCGGTCGCACTGCGCCGCGCACGCTGCATCGTGCTGGAACGGCACGGCAGCGCTGCCTGGCTGCGCCGGAGGACGAAATGAATTGGCATAGCTTGCAGGACTTCCTTGCCATGGGGGGCTACGGCGCGTATGTGTGGGGTTCCTTCAGTGTGGTTTTCGGGCTGATGGTGCTTGAGGTGTGGTCGCTGGGACGGCGCGAGCGCGAGGCGCAGGCTGCCGTATCCAGCCATGATGGCGAAGGTGCAGCATGAAACCGCGCCATCAACGGCTTGCACTGATCGGCGCCAGCCTGGCGGCGTGCGGCATCGCAGCGACGCTGGTGCTGTCCGCCTTCCGCGACAACCTCGTTTTCTTCTTCACACCCTCGCAAGTGGTGGCCGGTGCCGCGCCGCGCAACGGCATCTTCCGCATCGGCGGCCTGGTGGAACAAGGCAGCGTACGACGGCTGGATGATGGCCTGACCGTCAGCTTCGTCATCACCGACAATGTGCAAAAGGTGCCGGTGCACTATCAAGGCACGTTGCCCGACCTGTTCAAGGAAGGCAAAGGGGCAGTGGCGCAAGGCCGCCTTGGCCAGGGCGCGCTGTTCCTGGCGCAGGAAGTGCTGGCCAAGCACGATGAGAACTATATGCCGAAGGAAGCTGCGCACGCCCTTGAACAAGGCCGCGCGCCAGCTTCCCTGAAAGGCTTGCCATGATCGCGGAAGCGGGCAATTTCGCGCTGATCCTGGCCTTGCTGCTGGCGGCCGTGCAGGGTTTTCTGCCGCTGGCCGGGGCACAGAGCGGCGACGTGCGCTGGATGGCGTTGGCGCGGCCAGCCGCGGCGGGGCAGTTCATTTTCAGCACAGTGGCTTTCGGCTGCCTGTTCTATGCGCTGTACGCCAACGATTTTTCGCTGCGCTACGTGGCGCAGCATTCGAATACCCTGCTGCCCTGGCAGTATCGCCTGAGCGCGGCCTGGGGCGGGCATGAAGGTTCGCTGCTGCTCTGGACCTGGCTGCTGTCGGCATGGACCTTTGCCGCTGCCAGCCTGTCGCGGCAACTGCCGCGCGAAGTGCATGCGCGCCTGGTCGGCGTGCTTGGGCTGGTGGCGGTTGGTTTCCTGCTGTTCCTGATCCTGACCTCCAATCCTTTCCTGCGCATGCTGCCGGCCGCACCGGACGGCAACGACCTGAATCCCCTGCTGCAGGACGCAGGCATGATCGCGCACCCGCCATTGCTGTATATGGGCTACGTCGGTTTCTCGGTGACCTTTGCCTTCGCCATCGCAGCACTGCTGGGTGGCCGGCTCGATGCATCGTGGGCACGCTGGTCCCGGCCGTGGGCACTGGCGGCGTGGAGTTTCCTGACGCTGGGCATTGCGATGGGGAGCTTCTGGGCGTATTACGAGTTGGGCTGGGGCGGCTGGTGGTTCTGGGATGCGGTGGAAAATGCTTCGTTCATGCCCTGGCTGGTCGGCACCGCACTGCTGCATTCGCTGATCGTCACGGAAAAGCGCGGCACCTTCCGCAGCTGGACTGCGCTGCTGGCGATCCTGGCGTTCTCGCTGTCGCTGCTGGGTACTTTCCTGGTGCGTTCCGGCATCCTGACATCGGTGCATGCCTTCGCCACCGATCCGCGCCGCGGCGCCTTCATCCTGGCCTACCTGGCGGTGGTGGTCGGCGGCTCGCTGCTGTTGTACGCATGGCGTGCGCCTCGGCTGCGCCAGCGTACTGCGTTCTCGCCGCTGTCGCGCGAATCGCTGCTGCTGTTGCAGAACGTGGTGATGCTGGCAGCGACGGGCACGGTGCTGCTTGGCACGCTGTACCCGCTGGTGCTGGACGCGCTTGGCGCCGGCAAGATCTCCGTTGGTCCGCCCTATTTCGAGAAGGTCTTTGTGCCGATGATGTTGCCGGTGCTGCTGCTGGTTGCTGCCGGTCCTTTCGCGGGCTGGCGTCATGGCACACTGGCGCAACTGGCACGCCGACTGCGCTGGCCGGCCGCCATTGCGCTCGGCATTGGGGTCGGCTCGGCATTGCTGGTGCGCGGCTCGGCGATGTCTTCGCTCGGCTTGCTGCTGGCAGCGTGGATCCTGCTCGGCACTGCCTGGCAATTGCTGCAGCAACGCGGCAAGCTGGCGCGCCAGCGAGCTTCATGGTGGGGCATGCTGGCGGCGCACGCCGGCCTGGGCGTGTTCGTGATCGGCGTCACCATGGTCAAGGGACACGAACTGGTGCAGGACGTGGTACTGGCGCCCGGCCAGCAGGCAGCGCTTGGCGAGTACAGCTTCAGCTTGCAGAAGCTGGAAGACACACGTGGACCGAATTACACAGCACTGCGCGCCAGCGTCGCCGTGGCACGGGACGGCCAGGCCGTTGCACTCCTCCATCCGGAACAGCGCCGCTACACCGTGGCGCAGGACACCATGACCGAAGCTGCCATCGAGCGCGGCCTGCTGCGCGACCTGTATGTGTCGCTTGGCGATTCGGCCGGCGATGGGCGCTGGCTGCTGCGCATCCAGCTCAAGCCTTTCGTCGGCTGGATCTGGGGCGGCTGCGTGCTGTTCGCTGTCGGCGGACTGCTGGCGGCGTCGGACCGCCGCTACCGCCTGGCACGCGATGTGGCGCCACGCACAGCACCCTCCGCGCCTGCACTGGCCGCTGTTCCCTTGCTGCAGGAGTCCCAATGAAACGCTTCATCCTCCCTATCGCGCTGTTCGCGGTGCTGCTTGCCTTCCTCGGCATTGGCCTGCAGCGCAACCCGCGCGAGCTGCCATCACCTTTGATCGGCAAGCCGGTGCCGCAGTTTTCGGCCCAACTGCTGGACAATCCTGCCGATACGGTATCGCCCGCCAAGATGCAGGGCCGCGTATGGGTACTGAACGTCTGGGCCTCCTGGTGCGAAGGCTGCCGCATCGAGCACAAGGACTTGATGGACCTGTCGCGCGCAGTCGACGCGCCGGTGATCGGCTTGAACTACAAAGACCAGCGCGACGACGCCTTGCGCTGGCTGCAGAACAATGGCAACCCATATCGCCAGGTCGCCTTCGACCATGACGGCCGCATCGGCATTGATTTCGGCGTCTACGGCGTGCCCGAGACTTTTGTGATCGACCGCCACGGCATCATCCGCATGAAGCATATCGGCCCGCTGTCCGCGCCGGAAGCGCGCGAACGTGTGGCCCGCATGGTGAAGGAGCTGGCCCATGGCTGATGCCGCGACCAACTCCACGCTGGACGCCCGCACCATGGCGCTCGCCGGTGAACTGCGCTGCCTGGTGTGCCAGAACCAGAGCCTGGCCGATTCCCACGCGCCGCTGGCGCTCGACCTGCGCGACCAGATCCACCAGCAATTGGCCCGGGGCCGCAGCGAGAAGCAAGTGGTGGACTTCATGGTGCAGCGCTATGGCGACTTCGTCTTGTATGAACCGCCGCTGAACGCCAGCACCGCCCTGCTCTGGTTCGGGCCCCTGCTGCTGCTCGCAGGCGGTTTCCTGGCCTTGCGCGGCTTCTGGAAGGACAAGCAATGAATATGTTCATCGCCATCATCGCGGCCATGTCTGCCATCGCCCTCGCCTGCGTTGTGCCGCCGCTGCTGCGCCGCACCGTTGCCGCTGATGCTGCGCCGGCATCCGGCGAGCCACTCGCCCGGCATCCGCAATCGCGGCTTGCCTTGCTGCTCACCGTTGCGCTCCCGGCGGCAGCAGTAGCCATCTACATGCAGGTCGGCCGCCCCGATGCGCTGGCCATGCCGCCCGAACTGCTGGCGGCAGCCGCCACGCCGGCCGACCACGGGCCGTCGGAAGAAGATATCCCCGCCATGGTTGAACGCCTTGCCGCACGCCTTCGCGCGCAGCCGGACGATATCGACGGCTGGCACATGCTGGCACGTTCCTACAGCGCGATGAACCGCTACGCGGATGCAGCCAAAGCCTACGGGCATCTCGCCACGCTTCTGCCGCAGGACGCAGGCGTGCTGGCCGACTATGCCGACGCGCTGGCCACGGCGCAGGACGGCGCCCTGGCCGGCGAGCCGGAACGCCTGGTCGAGCGCTCGCTTGCCATCGCCCCCCAACAGCCGAAGGCTCTTGCGCTCTCTGGCAGCGCGGCCTTCGCTCGCGGCGACTTCGCACGCGCAGAGAAGCAATGGCTGGCTGTCCTGCCGCTGGTTCCGGAAGACTCAGAGTTCGCCCGCTCGACGCAAGCCGGCATCGCCGAGGCACGCGCGCGCCAGGGTATTCCCGCCACGGCGCCCGCGACGGCGACGGCGACTGCGGCGGCGACGGCAGCGGCACGCCTCTCCGGCACGATCCGCCTTGCGCCCGGCAACGCGGCGCCGGCGCCCGGCCAGACGCTGTTCATCTTCGCCCGCGCCGCCAATGGCTCGCCGATGCCGCTGGCAGCCATCAAGCGCCCTGTCGGTGCTTTGCCGCTGGAGTTTGAGCTAAACGACAGCAACGCCCTGGCCGCCGGCACGCATCTGGCCGACGCCGGCCCGTTGATTGTCGGCGCACGCATCTCGGCAAGCGGCAGCGCCACGCCGCAAGCGGGAGACCTGGAAGGACAGGCCGCGCCGGCCGCCGCCGGCGCCAGCGGCCTGGTGATCGAACTGGCAGCCCGGCGCCCGGCGGCCAGATAGTTTTCGTATCAGGCAAAGCGCTTGACCTGGGCTAATTTTATGAAACACCTTTCTCCGTAAAATGGTGAACAAATGGAAAACAAAGAACCAGTCGCCACCAAGGCGCAAGAATTGAAGGTCTTCCTGTTCATGACGGTGGTCCTGGCCCCGATCCTCGCGGTAGCAACGGTAGGCGGCTATGGCTTCATCGTCTGGATGGTCCAGATGCTCACAGGCCGCCTGCCAGGTGCATGATCATGGCCGCCGAAATCCACATCGCCGGCATCATCGTCCACGCCGCTCCCGCACAGGTTGCGGAAGTGCGTGCCCAACTGGCCATCCTTCCCCGCTGCATCGTGCACGCTGCTGAAGCGGACGGTCGCCTGATCGTCACGCTCGAAGCGGAAAGCGCGCCCCGCACACTCGACGCCATGGACGCCATCCGCGCCCTGCCCGGCGTCCTTAATGTCGCCCTGGTTTACCAGCATGCCGAACCCGCCAACTCAATGGACGAGGAACTACAATGAAACAGACTCGCCGTGATTTCATCACACAGACTGCCGCAATGACGGCAGCCGCCACCGCCGGCATCCAGCTGCCCGCCGCCGCCTCCAACGTCGTCACCGACGCCACCAAGACCCAGCTCAAATGGAGCAAGGCGCCCTGCCGCTTCTGCGGCGTCGGCTGCGGCGTCAACGTCGGCGTCAAGGACGGGCGCGTGGTGGCGACGCACGGCGACATCAACGCCGAAGTCAATCGCGGCGTCAATTGCGTCAAGGGCTACTTCCTGTCGAAGATCATGTACGGCGCCGACCGCCTGACCCAGCCGCTAATGCGCATGAAGAACGGCAAGTACGCCAAGGACGGCGAATTCCAGCCCGTGTCGTGGAACGCTGCCTTTGATGAAATGGCCAGGCAGTTCAAGAAAGTGCTCAACGAAAAAGGCCCGACTGCCGTCGGCATGTTCGGCTCCGGCCAATGGACCATCTGGGAAGGCTACGCCGCCTCCAAGCTGATGAAGGCCGGCTTCCGCACCAATAACCTCGACCCGAATGCGCGCCACTGCATGGCCTCCGCCGTTGCGGGCTTCATGCGCACCTTCGGCATGGACGAGCCGATGGGCTGCTACGACGACATCGAAGTGGCCGACGCCTTCGTGCTATGGGGTTCCAATATGGCGGAGATGCACCCGATCCTGTGGACCCGCATTACCGACCGCCGCCTGTCGAACCCGCACGTGAAGGTAGCCGTGCTGTCGACGTACGAGCACCGCAGCTTCGAACTGGCCGACCAGCCTATCGTCTTCACGCCGCAGACCGACCTGGCGATCCTGAATTACATCGCCAACTACATCATCAAGAACAACCGCGTGAACAAGGATTTCGTCAACAAGCACACGCGCTTCGTGATGGGCAACAAGGACATCGGCTACGGCCTGCGCCCCGACAACCCGCTGCAGAAGGCCGCCACCAACGCCGGCGACGTCGGCGGCGGCAAGCCAAGCAACTTCGAGGAATACGCGAAATTCGTCAGCGCATACGACGTGGAATCCGTATCGAAGCTGAGCGGCGTGCCGCGCGAGCGCCTGGAACGCCTGGCGGAACTGTATGCGGATCCAAAGACCAAGGTGACTTCCTTCTTCACCATGGGCTTCAACCAGCACACGCGTGGCACCTGGTGCAGCAACCTGCTGTACAACATCCACCTGTTGACGGGAAAAATCTCCTCGCCGGGCAACAGCCCGTTCTCGCTGACCGGCCAGCCTTCCGCCTGCGGCACCGCGCGCGAAGTCGGCACCTTCTCGCACCGCTTGCCGGCCGACATGCTGGTGGCCAATCCCAAGCATCGCGAAATCGCGGAAAAGATCTGGAAGCTGCCGCCAGGGACTATTCCCGAGAAGCCAGGCTTTCACGCGGTCCTGCAAAGCCGCATGCTCAAGGACGGCAAGCTGAATGCCTACTGGGTCATGTGCAACAACAATATGCAGGCCGGCCCGAACGTGATGGGCGAGATCCTGCCGGGCTGGCGCAATCCGGATGCCTTCGTCGTGGTCTCCGACCCCTACCCGACCGCCAGTACCACTGCGGCCGATGTAATCCTGCCAACCGCCATGTGGGTAGAAAAAGAAGGCGCTTACGGCAATGCGGAACGCCGCACCCAGTTCTGGCACCAGCTGGTGAGCGCACCAGGCGAGGCACGCTCCGACCTGTGGCAGCTCATGGAATTCTCGAAACGCTTCAAGATGGAAGAAGTGTGGCCGGCGCCGCTGCTGGCCGCCATGCCGGCCTACAAGGGCAAGACGCTGTTCGACGTCCTGTTCCGCAACGGCCAGGTCGACAAGTTCCCCGTTTCGCAGGTCGAAGCCGGCTACCAGAACGATGAAGCCAAGGCCTTCGGCTTCTACCCGCAGAAAGGCTTGTTCGAGGAATATGCGAGCTTCGGCCGCGGCCACGGCCACGACCTGGCGCCGTTCGACATGTACCACGAAGCGCGCGGACTGCGCTGGCCGGTGGTTGACGGCAAGGAGACCCGCTGGCGCTACCGCGAGGGGCTGGACCCGTACGTCAAGAAAGGCGAAGACATCCGCTTCTACGGCCACCCGGACGGCAAGGCCGTGATCTTCGCCCTGCCTTACGAAAAACCGGCCGAGTCGCCGGACAAGGAATACCCGTTCTGGCTGTCGACCGGCCGCATGCTGGAACACTGGCACACCGGCACCATGACGCGCCGCGTGCCCGAGCTGTACCGCGCCGTGCCGAATGCCGTCTGCTTCATGCATCCCGAGGACGCCAAAGCCCTTGGCGCGCGGCGCGGCGACCTGATTGAAGTCAAATCGCGGCGCGGCATGATCCAGACCCGCGTGGAAACGCGTGGCCGCAACCGGCCGCCGCGCGGACTGGTCTTCATCCCGTTCTTCGATGCCAGCCAGCTTGTAAACAAGGTGACGCTGGACGCTACCTGCCCAATCTCCTTGCAGACTGACTTCAAGAAGTGCGCAGTCAGCATTCGCAAGGTCTAGGAGCCATGGCCATGAAAAAATTTGCATCCCTTCTCGCTCTCCTGCTGCCGCTGTCCGTTCTTGCCCAAACACCGGCGCCGCGTGCCCTCGACAATATGCGCGGCCCGACGCCGCTGGCCGAGACCACCAAGCCGGCGCCGATGGTCAATCCGGACAACAGCGACATCCGGCGCGTGCGCAACTACTCCATGCAGCCACCGGTCATTCCGCACAAGATCGAGGGCTACCAGACCGACAAAAGCGCCAACCGCTGTATGATGTGCCACGCCCGCACCCGCACCCAGGAAAGCCAGGCGCCGATGATCAGCGTGACGCACTTCCAGAACCGCGACGGCAACTTCCTCGCGGAGCTGTCGCCGCGGCGCTACTTCTGCCTGCAATGCCACGTGCCGCAAGCGAACCTCGATCCGCTGGTGCCGAACCAGTTCAAGGACGTCGACACGATGCTGAACCCGAGTGCGCCTGCCGCGCCGGCCAAGCACAAATAAGGAGGCGCCATGTTCAGGCTGATTCGAAACTACTGGAACGTCCTGCGCCGCCCAAGCATGCACCTGAGCCTGGGCTTCCTGGTGATCGGTTCCTTCGTGGCTGGCGTAGTGTTCTGGGGCGGCTTCAACACCGCCATGGAAGCCACCAATACGGAGAAATTCTGTACCGGCTGCCATGAAATGCGCGACAACGTCTATCCGGAGCTGCAGCGTACCATCCACTTTTCCAACCGCACCGGCGTGCGCGCCAAGTGCTCCGACTGCCATGTACCGCATGAGTGGACCAGCAAGATCGCCCGCAAGATGCAGGCCTCCAAGGAAGTGTGGGGCAAGGTGTTCGGCACCATCGACACCCGCGAAAAGTTCGAGGCGCACCGCCTCCAGCTTGCGGGCAACGAGTGGCGGCGCATGAAAGCCAACAACTCGCTCGAATGCCGCAACTGCCACCAGTTCGATTCGATGGACTTTACCCGCCAGAGCAAGCGCGCGGTGGATGCCCACTCGACCCAGCTGGCGAGCGGCGAAAAAACCTGCATCGACTGCCACAAGGGCATCGCGCATACCCTGCCGGATATGTCAGGCGTCAAATAGCTTGCGGTAGGCCGACGGCGAGCTATGGAAGGCGGCGCGGAAGTGCTGCCTTAGCGATAGTGCGCTGCCGAAGCCCGCAGCCTGCGCCACCGCTTCGATCGAGGCGGCACTGGTCTCAAGCATGCGCTGGGCGTGGGCCAGGCGCTGGCTCAAGAGCCATTGCTTGAACGAGGTGCCGGTGGCTTGCCGGAAGTGGCGTGTGAAGTTGCGGCGGCTCATGGCGGCGCGTTCTGCCAGCGCATCCAGGCTGTGCTCTTCCGCCAGCCGGTGCTGCACCCAGTCCAGCACCTGTGCCAGCCGGCTGTCGCTGGCAGTCGCCGGCACCGGGCGGCTGATGAACTGCGCCTGCCCTCCTTCGCGGTGCGGCGCCACCAGCAGGCGGCGTGCCACCATGTTCGCGTAATCGGCGCCCTGCAGCTTGCGCAGCAGGTAAAGCGAACAATCCAGGCTGGCGGCCGCGCCGGCCGAGGTCAGCACGTCGCCCTCGTCCACATACAGCACTTCCTCATCGACCTTCACCAGCGGGCAGCGTTGCGCCAGCTGGCCGGCAAACGCCCAGTGCGTGCTGACCGTGCGGCCATCCAGCAGGCCCGCTTCCGCGATCGGGAAAGCGCCCAGGCACAGGCCCACAATGGTCGAACCGCGTGCGTGCGCCCGGCGCAGCGCCTGCAGCAAGGCCGGCGGCGAAGGCCTGCAGTCGTCGTGCCAGGTCGGCATGATGACGATGTCGGCGCCTTCCAGGGCGCGCAGGCCCTTGCTGGTAGCGATGTCGAAGCCAGCGGTCGTGCGCAGGAGGCCTTTTTCAGCCGCGCATACCGAAACGTCGAACAAATGCGCGGCATGCGGCCCGCCGAAGACCAGGCATGGCACGGACAGGTGGAATGGGGTAATGCCGTCGAAGGCGATGATGGCCACTTTTTTGCGCATGGCCCGATTATATCGCATGTTGTCTCTTGGGCCACTGTTGCGAAAGCGGCGCCGGGCGCAAAATCTCCTCCATCAACAACCCGAATGGAGGAAACACCATGCCACGCCGTGCCCTGATCGTGATCGACGTACAAAACGAATACTTCACCGGCAAGCTGCCGATCGAATACCCGCCTGTCGAGCAATCGCTGCCCAATATTGTCCAGGCGATGAAGGTGGCGCGCGAAAGCGGCATACCGGTGGTGGTGGTGCAGCACGACACGCCTGCTGGAGCACCGGTATTTGCTGTCGGCTCGGATGGCTGGCAGCTGCATCCGGATGTCGCCGCGCTGGGGGCCGACCTGGTCGTGAACAAGAAGCTCGCCAGCAGCTTTACCGGCACCGGCCTGGCGCAGTGGCTGGCCGGCCAGCAGATCGATACGCTGACGATTACCGGCTATATGAGCCACAACTGCAATGCTTCAACGATTTACGAGGCGGCGCATATGGGGCTGGCAGTGGAATACCTGTCCGACGCTACCGGTTCCCTGCCCTACGAAAACGCAGCCGGCCGCGCTACGGCGGAAGAAATCCACCGCATCTTCAACGTCGTATTCCACTCGAACTTCGCGGCAGTGACGACCACGCGCGAGTGGGCTGACGCGGTAAGCGCTGGGCGCGCCCTGACCAAGGACAACGTCTACTTGTCCGCCACCCGCGGCCGCGAAAGCTTGGGCCGCGCCGCGTCGGTCTGACGCTTGCCGGCAGGGCCGGTGGCCGACTCCTGCGAGCCGGCATGCTGGTCCTGCTGCATGCCGGCGCCGCCTTCGGTGCGCTGGCGCATCCGTTCCGCGGACTGGCGCGCCGCCCAGCCAGTCTGCTGGCTGGCGACGCCGCCACGCTCACCCACTCCGGCCGTATCGCGCTGCAGCGTTTCGCTGCCGCGCTGTACATTGCTGCCCTGCGGCGCACCGCCCTGCTCATTGCCGGGTTCTACGCCAGGCGCCCGCGCCTTCAGGCTGTCGGGCGCGATCGGGTTCATTTTCTCCTTGCTGACCATGACAAGATCCTCCTGCTGATGGATGCAGCCATGATGCGCCCACTCCCCCGCGGCCTGTATCGGCCTGGGGAAGCAGGCTTTGTAGGAGTACGCCTTACTCGTGGTAGGGCTCAGCGCTATGGAGTTTGCCGACCAGGAAGGCATCCGCCACGGCTTGCAGCGGAGTCAAGTCGACGTCGGAACGGCCGTTGGCGACCAGTTGCCGGAAGTGTTCATACATGGCCGGGTATTCGCGCTCCGGCTCGTCCAGCACCACTTTGCCGTTGACTTCCATGATGCGGCCGCCCAGGTGCAGGGCCATGGTGTCGCCCGCTGCCGACTCCACGAAGATGCTCCAGGTTTGCTGGCCTGTTTGCAGGAAGTCGAACTCGGCGTCGATCGGCACGCCGCGCTCACTCACCATTTCCAGCTCGGCCTGGATCGGTGCGCTGCAATTCGACGGCACGTGCAGCGCCGCCTTGCGCACCAGTGCGTGCCCGTCCAGCAGCCGGGTCAGGATCGACAAGGCGTTAATGCCGGGATCGAACACGCCCATGCCGCCAGCCTCGAAGATCCATTTCTGGCCCGGGTGCCATTGCCGCACGTTTTCCTTCCAGCGCACCTGGATCGCCTTGATGGGCCGCGCCAGCATCCAATTGCGGGCGCTTTCCACGCCAGGGGCAAAGCGCGAATGCCACCCTGCCAGCGCCGTCACGCCATGCCGGGCTGCCATGGTTGCGATAGACGCTGCCTCGCCCAGCGTCGCTGCCGGCGGCTTTTCAAGGAAAACGTGCTTGCCGGCCGCAATCGCTTCGCAGGCGATCTGGTGGCGCACTTGCGGCGGCGTGCAGATTGCCACGGCCTCGATTTCGGGATGGGCCGCCAGCATGCTGCCCATGTCCGGGTAACGCACGATGCCTTCGGGCGCGCTGGCGGGCGAACAGCCAGCCACGAGCTCCAGTCCCTTGTTGCCGCGAATCGCAGGAATATGCTGGTCGACTGCGATCTTGCCCAGGCCGACCAATCCAATTTTTAATGCCATTTCAATCTCCGTTCAGCGGCCAATGTCGACACGATACACCGGTGTCACTTTCACGCCGCGCAGTTCCGCAACCTGGGCCTGGCCGTTGAACGCCGGACGGTGTTCTTTCGGCAGGTAGATTGGTGCGTCGGCACGCAGCGGCAGCACGGTCAGCGTCAGGGCGGAATGCTCGCGCGCCGGCAGGTTGTCCAGGCCGAACTGCCAAAGCTGGCCGTTGTAATACCAGTCATCCACCATGCGCGTGCCGTCGAACAGCCGCGCCACGTCGCCGGTAAAATCAATCTCCAGCAGTGCCGCATCTACACCTTTCGGGCGGCTCGATCCCAGCGACAGCTCCCATGCGGCGGAATTGCCGAAGGCTTCCGCGTCCGGCTGGACTGCAGCTTTGGCGTTGCCGCCAATTTTAATCGGCGGAACCGGCTGCGCGGCGCGCAGCTCGCGTGCCGCGACGGTGAGCGCCTGCCCCGGCAGCGTTGCCTCAACTACCTGGAACAATCCGTCTTTGCCTTCCGCCTTCAGCGCTGTGCTGCCTTTCAGCGGCAATGGCAAGGCCGGGAATACCGCAGCACGAAAGGCCGGCTTGCCCGCCGAGCGCAGTACCAGCTTGCCGTTGGCAAAGTGCGCCTGGCTGTCGCTGACGACCAGGCGGCGTTCGCCCTGCAGTTGGCCGATCGCCAGCTGGCGCGCCTGCCGCTGCGACAACACCAGCACGGTCACCGGCTTCTTACCGGCACAGTCGAGCGTGAGCGCGGCATCGAGGCCCGGCTGGATGCCTTCCACCAGCACACCCGTCGCCGCATCGGCCACCCTTGCTTGCGGCGCCTTGACGCAGCCGCGCGCGGTACCGTCCAGCGCAAATTCAGGCGCAATGCCATCCTGCGCCGCGAATACATACACGCTGCCTGCCTTGCCCCGCTCCAGGCGCGCCACTGGCTGCACGGTAGCGTATTGCAGACGGTAGCCATCGAGGTCGAAATTGATCGGCCAGAAGAAGTAACTGCCCGCGGCGATATCGACCGGCTGGCGCGGCAGGGTGACCGTCTGTCCCGCCAGTTTCACCGCGAACTGCACTTGCTTTTGCGCCGGCAGCGCGTACTGCCGGATATGCCCGTTATAGAACAGGAAGGCTTGCTCGCCTTTGCTGCGCACCGACCAGCGCGGCGCCGCCAGGTCGGCCGGGTCGACCGGTACCACGGAGGGCTTGCGCACGGTCATTGGGGCCAGGCGCGCGCCGAAGTCGTTCATGAAGTAGTGGAAGGGCCGCAGGTAGGCCAGTACTTCGCGCTGCTGCCCGTCCGGGCCAAGCGGCGCGTTGAAGTCATAGTTGATGGCCGGCGTATCGTTGTAGCCGCCGGTGCGGGTGCTCTCTTCCATGGTCGTCATGCCGACCGGATTGCGGCCCCCATGGAACATGTAATAGCCCATCAGGTTCACACCGGAGCCCATCTGCACTGGCAGAGTGGACGCGATATCGTCCGGCGACACCAGCGTGCGGCGGCGGTACATGGCCGGCAGGCCGGCGCCGTATTCCGCACCGAGGAAAGGCGTACGGTCCATATCGGTTTCCGCCGTGCCTTGCTGCGTGGCGCGGGTCTGCGCACCGAGGTCGCCGCTGACGCGGGTGTCGAAGCGGAAGGCGTAGGTTTCCTTGGGCGGCAGTTCGGTTGTGCTGGTAGCCCACGGTTCGTCCTGGTAGCCGCCGAACACCGGCACCACTTCACCCGAAGGATACAGGGTCTGGTCCCAGCCGGTGACGGTGTAGAACGGCACGTCGATGCCGGCCTTCACCGCCATCCCCTTCAGCGTGGCAATGTGTTGCGCGCCACGGTTTGGCCCGGCCAGGTTGTACTCATTCTCGATCTGCGCGCCGATCACGGGACCGCCCTGCTTCCACAGCAAGCCGTCCACCTGCTTTGCAATTTCGCGGTAGAAGCGATCCACGTATTTCAGGTATTGCGGGTCGTCCTGGCGGGTCGGCATGGAGTCGACCACCCAGTCCGGAATGCCGCCGTAGCGCACTTCCGCGTGCGACCATGGGCCGACGCGTATCCACACCTCCAGCCCGGCCTTGTTGGCCAACTGGATAAAGCGCCGCAGGTCGCGGTTGCCGCTCCAGTTGAACTTCCCTTCCTTCTCCTCGTGGTGGTTCCAGATGATGTAGCTGGCGACGACGTTGATGCCGGCCGACTTCATCTTGGCCAGTTCGGCCGCCCAGCTCTCTGCCGGGCTGCGCGAATAATGGAATTCGCCCATCACCGGCAGCCAGGGCTGGCCATCGCGCGTCAGGTACTGGCTGTTGATGCCAAGAGCATGGCCGCCGGGTGCAACGGCGGTGCCCATCTTGATATGGCCGGACAAAGGCGCCGGTGCGGGAGCGCTGGCATCGACTGCCAGCACCTGCCCAGCCTGGGCAGCGTTCGCAAACGCCATCGCGGCCAGGCAAAGTGTGTTACGGATCATCGGCATGCCTCTGTCAGAACTTGTAGCTCAGGCCCAGGTTGTAGCGGCGGCCATATTCCATCACGTTCTGCATGTACGGATTGTTGGACTGGGTCTCCACCACTTTCTGGTTGGTGATGTTGTCCAGGCCCAGGCGCAGTTGCAGCTGCGGGGTCAGCCACTTGGAGAAGTTGGCGGAGACGTAGGTCTCGGCTGGATTCTCGATCATGTAGCCCGCGGTCCAGCGCGGCATGCGCACGAAGGCGCTGTGGTAATTGGCCGACACGCGCGCTTCATAGCCCGCTTTTTCGTACCACAGGGTCAGGCCGCCGTTACGCTTCATCAGGCCCACCATCGGGTAGTCGTTGGTGTATTCCTTGATGTCGCTGTCGTTGTACGAGAAGTTCGCCGCCACGCCCAGGCCGTCGAACGGTGCCGGCAGGCTGGTGAAGGCATGCTGTGCAACCAGCTCCAGGCCCCGCACATTGCCGCCTTTGCCGTTCACGGAACGGGTCAGGGTCGCGGCGCGGCCGTTGACGGTGGTGTTGTCGGTGGTGATGCCGATGTAATCCGACACCTTCTTGTAGAACACGCCGGCCGACAGCAGCGAGCCTTTGTCGAAGTAATACTGCCACGACAGGTCAACCTGGTTCGACATCATCGGCAGCAGGCCCGGGTTGCCGGCGCTGCCGGTAATCGGCTGCTGCGAACCCGGGTTGGTATCGATTGCCAACTGGCGCGAAGCGCGCATTTCATCCATCGGGGCACGCGACATGGCGCGCGCCACGCTGAAGCGCACTTGCTGCTTCTGTGCCTGGTCCAGGTTGAAGATCAGGTTCACGCTTGGCAGCACACGGGTGTACGAAGCGCCGCCTTCTGCCGGGGTCGGCGCGGCGCCGTTGATCGACTCCATGCCGCTGCCGGTCTGCCTGGTGTGCACCACGCGCACACCGGCATTGCCGCGGAAGGTCTTGCCGAACAACTCACCTTCCAGGTCGGCCTGGGCATAGACGCTGCTGTTCTTTTCCTTGACCTTCCAGCCGGCCAGCTGGTCGTTGGCGGTCGGGGTGCGGCCATCGGGACTGAAGGCGCTGTCGCCCCACAGCGCGGTGGTTGCGCCCATGAAGTCCTTCAGCACGATGAACGGGGCGAAGCCGGAGACGTTCACCGTTTCGTAGGCTGCGGCCGGGATGGCGGTGCTGGACGCCAGGTTCCAGGTCGTCTGGTGGTATTTCTTTTCGCGGTCGGCAAAGCGCGCGCCGAACTTGATGCGGTTCACTACGCCCGCATCCAGCGGACGCCAGGCGCTCAGTTGGGCGGAGCTCAGGCGGTCGTCGACGTGGCCGTCGGTGTCCACATACAGGGTCGGGTTGCCGAAAGCAGCGGGATTGCCCGAATCGTGGCTGAAGCTGAAGTCCTGGTTTTCGTCGCCGGTGAAGGCCCACTTGATGGTGCCGTTGTTCAGGGAGAACTGGCGCACGTCGCGCCATGCGCTGTCCCGGCCCGCCGAAGAAGTAGCGATGTCGGCATCCACTTTCCATTCGCCGACATTGAACTTGCCGTTCAGGCCAGCGGCCAGGTTGTCCATGTCCTGCGTCCACAGCGTGCTGTTGGTGGTCAGGCCGACGTTGTTGACAGTGGCGCCGACCACATAGCCGTTGCGGATGTCCAGGTTCGAATAGTTCGCGCTTTGCCAGCCATCCCAGTTGCCGATATCGCCGGTCCAGTGCGACATGGCCGGTTCGCGAATCTTGTTCTTGGCGTAGTACACGTCAGCGGTGATCATTGCATCCGGGCTGGCCTTCCATTCCACCTTGCCCAGGACGCTGCCGCGCTCATTGGTGCCGCGCTTGAGTTCCGTCTCGAAGCCCCATGGCGTCTTGTCTAGCTTGCCGTCGCCATTGATGTCGGCCGAGTGGTCTTCATTGAAGCCCCAGTGGTTCTTGCGCTTTTCTACAGACGGCTGTTTCTGGTAGCTGAAGGCCAGTGCCACGCCCACATTCTTGTCTGCGTACTGGTCGATGTAGATGCCGCCCAGGCGCGGGCGCACCGCTTTGGCGTCGAGGTCGCGCGCTTCCGGGTAGTACAGCGCGTCGGCCTTCAGCGAAGCCTGGCGGCCGTTGTATTTGAGCGGGGACACGGTTTGCAGGTCGATGCTGGAGGCAACGCCGCCTTCCACCAGGTCGGCATTCTGGGTCTTGTAGACGATGGCGCCGGACAGCGATTCAGACGGGAACTGCTCGAAACGCACAGCGCGGTTCGGCTCGGACGAAGCCAGCTCGCGGCCATTCAGGGTAGCGCCAATGAAGCGCTCGCCCATGCCGCGCGCCACGATCTGGCTGGCATTGCCGCGATCCAGGCCGGCGGCCAGGCCAGGCAGGCGGGCCAGCGATTCGGCGATGGTGGTATCCGGCAGCTTGCCGATATCTTCGGAAGCGACGACTTCCACCATGCTGTTCGAATTTTCCTTGACGCTCAGGGCACTGCGCACCGAGGCGCGGATGCCGGAAACAGTGACCTTCTGGACCGATGGTTCTTCTGCCTGCTGCGCGAACGCAGCAGGAATTGCAGGCAGCAGGAACAGCGACTTCACCAGCAAACTGATTTTCTTCTGCTTCATGATTCTTTTGTTTTCTCCGTAGTTTTTATGTGATTTGTTGTATTACCAGAGTGCCCCGTAGATGACGGCCAGCAGTACGCACACCACGGCCGATCCGATGGCAAAGCCACGGTCTACACGGAACAGTTGGCGGTCGACGACCATGGCTTTCGCCTCGCCATCACGCCTTCCCATAAGGCTGATCAGCACCATGCCGGCCACCACGGCCCAGAACACCAGGAACATGCGGTCGATGAACGGGATCTCGTAGACACCACTGCCGTTGTCGGCGGCGAAGCCGATCGGCGCCAGGAAGTGCAAGTCCATCATCGTTGGCAGGAACTTGAGGATGATCGAGAACACCAGCCCGCCCACCGTTGCAAACATGGCGGCTGCGTTGCTCGCTTTCTTCCAGAAGAAACCAAGCAGGAACATGGCCAGGATGCCCGGCGAAACAAAGCCGGTGTATTCCTGGATGTACTGGAAGCCGCCCTTCTTGTCGATGCCCAGCATTGGCGCGATCAGCACCGCAATTGCCATCGATGCCACCACGGTAAGGCGGCCAACCCACACCATGCGCTCTTCGCTCGCTGCGGGTGCAAATTTCTTGCGATAGATATCCAGCGTGAAAATGGTGGCGATGCTGTTTGCCTTGCCGGCCAGCGAAGCCACCACCGCAGCGGTCAGGGCCGCGAATGCCACGCCGCGCAGGCCGTCCGGCAGCAATGCCAGCAGGGTTGGGTATGCGCGGTCCGGATTAAGTTCGCCGCCCTGGCGCAAGGCGCCGCCCAGCGCGCCCGCCTGGTCCAGTGCGAAGGCAGCAATACCCGGCAGCACCACGATCACAGGCATCAGCAATTTCAGGAAGGCTGCAAACAGCAGGCCCTTGCGCGCGGTCGGCAAGTCCGCGCCCAGCGCACGCTGCGTGATGTACTGGTTGCAGCCCCAGTAATTCAGGTTGGCGATCCAGATGCCGCCCAACAGGATGCTCAGGCCAGGCAGGTCCATATAGCTTGGATGGTCGCGCGTCAGCACCATGTCGAAGTGGCCGCGGGCGCGGGCAAACAGTTCGGCCGTGCCATGCAGCGCGCCTTTGCCGCCGCCCAGGCTGGCGACCAGGTCCAGCGCGATCCAGGTCGTCACCAGGCCGCCGATCACCAGGCACACCACCTGGATCACGTCGGTGTAGCCGATCACCTTCATGCCGCCCAGCGTGATCACCGTCGCGAATACCGCCAGGAACAGCATGCAGGCGCCGACACTCAAGCCGGAAATGCTGCTGATCGCAATCGCGCCAAGGTAGAGGATGGAGGTCAGGTTGACCACGATGTACAGGCCAAGCCAGAACAGCGCCATGGTCATCGCCACGCCCTTGCCATAGCGCTGCTCGAGGAACTGCGGCATGGTGTAGATGTGGTTCTTCAGGTAGACCGGCATGAAGAACACGGCCACGATGATCAGCGTAGCCGCCGCCATCAGCTCGTACACCGCGATGGCCATGCCGATCTTGAAACCGGAACCGCTCATGCCGATGAACTGCTCGGCGGAGATATTGGAGGCGATCAGCGAAGCACCGATGGCCCACCAGGTCAGCGAGCCTTCCGCCAGGAAGTAGTCGCGCGAGGCGGAACCGGAGCTGCTGTTCTTGCGGCGATAGACCCAGATGCCGTAGGCCGCGACCACGACGAAATAAACGAGGAAGACGATTGAGTCGAGCGATGTGATTTTCATGGGCGTGCGTCTCTGTTTGCAAATGTCGGGGAAACATTTACTTATCATTAATCCGTGTAGATTAACGAATCGGCTATTCCGTAGTTATGAGGAATAACCATTAAGCTATGATTTGTTGGAATAGCTCAGCGGAGCTGCGATTGACACTTTCACACTTGACAATGATAATGCGAAGCATTCTCAACTAGCCAGCCAGTCGTGCATTGGATGCGTGGATAGCCAGCCTTAGGTCAATCAAGGAGCTCTCCGTGCAGTCATATCAGTTAGCGGCCCTCATGCTCGGCATGTCGGCGCAAGCACAAGCCCAGGAACAGTTGGGGCTTGTGATCGAACCTGTCATCATCCAGGCCTCGCGTTCCAATATCGAGGCGGACCGGGCGCCGCAGACGGTGGTCATCTTCGACAGGAAAGCCATCGAACAGCAACTGGCCATTTCGGGCAATTCGTCCGATGTATTGAGCAGCATCCTTCCCTCCTACACGCCCAGCCGCGGAAAGATGAACGGCTCCGGCGAGACGCTGCGCGGCCGCACTCCACTGATCCTGGTCGATGGCGTGCCGCAATCGAATCCGGTGCGGCCGACCGGCCGCGAAGCCCACACGATCGACTACTCCATGGTGGAGCGCATTGAAATCGTGCAGGGTCCGAATGCGATCAACGGTTTGGGCGCCACCGGCGGCACCATCAACATCATCACGCGCCGTCCGGAAAAAGGAACGATGAACCAGCACATTAACGTGCAGGTCACAGCGCCGACCACCCACGTCGAAGGCGACACCCTGAGCTACAAGACCAGCTACCGCATCGACGGCCGGCTGGACAAGCTGGATTACCTGTTCGCCGTTTCGTATGAAGACCAGGGGCTGTACCTGGACGGCAAAGGCCGCAGCATCGGCGTCGACGTGACCCAGGGCGACCTGATGGACTCGCGCAGCTACGATGTGCTGGCCAAGATCGACTATCGTCCGGACCACCAGCAAAAGCTGCAGTTCTCCGTCAACCGCTACCGCATCAAATCCAAGGCCGACTACCTCGGCGTGCCGGGCGACCGCAAGCTCGGCATCCCCTCCACGTCCATCGAAGGCACGCCGCCCGGTGTGCCGGCATGGAACGACGTGTGGACCAGCAGCGCCAGCTACAACCATTACGACCTGGCCGGGATGGAATTGTCCGCCATGGTCTTCAACCAGGAGTTCGTCGGCTTGTTCGGCGCCGACAAATCGGCCACCTTCCAGGACGTGAAGATCGCGCCGGCCGGCACCCTCTACGACCAGTCGCGCGCCGTCGCATCGAAATTCGGCAGCAAAGTCGGCCTGACCAAGGCAGGCCTGCTCAATGGCCGCCTGAAGCTGACCGCCGGCATCGACACCCTGTCCGATAAAGGCAAACAGGATATGTACCTGACCGGTCGCACCTTTGTGCCCGAATCGAAATACACCAACTTCTCGCTGTTCACCCAGGGTGAATTCAAGGTGTTCGACACCCTGACCGTGCACGCCGGCGTGCGCCGCGAGAACGCCGATCTGAAGGTGGACAGCTACCGCACGCTGGCCGCGTACAAGAACACCTTCGTCGAAGGCGGCAAGATCAAGTTCAATGAAACACTGGCCAACGCCGGCCTGGTGCTGACGCCCGTCAAGGATGTCACCGTGTACGCCAGCTATTCCGAAGGTTTCGGCCTGCCCGACATCGGCCGCACCCTGCGCTCGATCAACACGCCGGGCCAGAAGATAAGTAACCTGCGCGACCTGAAGCCTATCCTGACCGAAGGCATCGAGCTGGGCACCCGCGTGCGCAAAGGCGACTGGGACCTTGATGCCGCCTACTTCCGTTCCGACTCCGACTTCGGTGCGCGCGTGGTATCGGTCGGCGGCGTGTTCAAGATGGCGCGCGAGAAGACCCGCCTGGAAGGCTACGACGCCAGCGCCACGTACCGCTTCAGCAAGGCGCACCGCGCCAGCCTGGCCTACGCCTACACCAAAGGCCGTTATGACAGCAACGGCGACGGCGATCTGTATGCGAAGCTCGATGGCCTGAACGTCGCACCGAACCGCCTGATCGCAAGCTGGAGCGCCAACTGGAGCGACAAGCTGTCCTCCCACGTCCAGGTGCAGCACGCCTTCAGCCAGGGCTTCGGCGATCCAGCCAAGGAATTCAGCGGCTATACGCTGGCCGACGCCTCCCTCAGCTACAAGCTGGGCAAAGGCGCCCTGCGCGCCGGCATCGCCAACCTGTTCGACAAGGACTACATCACCTACTACTCGCAAAGCGCCCTGGTAGAACCGGCCCGCTACTTCGCCGGCCGCGGCCGCAGCGTAACGCTGGGCTACTCGCAGGGCTTCTGAGCGAGGCGCGCCGCACCGTCAGGTGCAAATGCCCTCGTATGCGATGGTTCGCGGCGCGCGCGATCCCAGGTCGGGGAAGGCCTGGCACTCAACGTAGTCCGAGTCTTTGAATTCAACGGCAGTCTTGCACTGGGCCGGCTTAGCTGCGGGCAGCGCAAGCTTGCCGGCACGCTGGAATTTTCCATCCGGCTCAACCCAGTAGCGGTCATCGGCAAATTCGATCAGCAACTGGTTGTCGCGCACGGCCACTGGCGTGAAGTTGACCGGCATCGGCCAGCGCCGGATCGCCTTGCCCGACGCATCCAGTTCAACGGCCTTTTCGGACGTCAGCCGCCCCTTGCCGAAAGGCGGAAGCTTGTCCACCTTCACGACCGCGATTTCACCGCAAGGATGGTCTTCGATGGACTGGAAACCCGCGACTCGCGAAACATCGCCTTCAAACCAGAAGTGGAAAGGCTCCGCAGCGAGCGCGGGGGCTGAGGCAGCTGCCATCAGGGCAAAGAACAAGTAACGCATCTGATCTCCGGGATTCAAAAATCGCCGGATATTAGCATGTCGATAATATCTACCTCGCTTCGATTGGGATCTTCTGGCTCGCCCAGTAGCCGTAATCGACATGGATATTTTCCATGAGCTCAAACAGGCTCGTAGCCTGGTTAGTCAACAACAAAGTCCATTGCGAGAAGAAGTTACCCTGCTTCTCGGCCATCTTGGACATGGTGTTGGCATTGCGGATCAGGGCGAAGTCCTCGGCCAGTACTGCGCAGCCCTGGCGCCAATCCAGGTTCTGCTGGTGCAGGCGCTGCATGACGGCTCCCTGCAACTGCAGCCACTCGCTCCAGACCTGCGGGTCGGCGAGGCGGCTCGCCAGCCCTGCCGACAACACGCTGTTGTGCAGCATGCGCGCAGCTTGACGCTGGACCAGCGCATTCGCCTTCATGGTATTGGCCAGCGGCGCCAGGGCCTTGGCGGCCGGTGCTTCGCGCAAGGCGGGAACGCCCGGCTTATCGATGGCTTTCATTCCGACCGAAACGGGAAGTTTGCTCATATCGTTCTCCAGTGGCGCTTAAGCACAAAGGCGGTCGAGCATGGCGTGGATCGCCTTGATCTGCACCGCTTCACGCGAATAGTAGTCGGGGGCTTGGGGATTCACGCTGGTGTAGCCCCACCAGTCCCAGCAACCGTCCGGATTCTGGACCGTGTCATTGTCCGTTCCTTCGGCCTGGGGATAAAGCACGATGATGTCGTTGCTCTCAGCGATATGGTTGTAGCCCGTGGTGGTGAAATAGCGGTTGCCGTAAGGCGGCTGGTTGGCAATGTCTGCCCGGCCGTTGACGTAATCCGTGTAGTTGTAGCCCTGCTTGCAGCCATGCAGCGCGATGTGCACGCGCGGCTCCTTCACGCGTCCTGCCGCGACGTTCGATGGAATGTAGATGTAGCCGAACTGGCTCATGCTGGCCCGGTCGCGCGCATCGGCGAAGAACTCCGTCTGGTCGAAGCGCAGCAACTGCCCGGCCAGATGTTCTGCCGCAGGCTGCAAATCGCTGTAGATGTGGCGCAGGATGTCGTGCGATTGCATGAAGCCGCCGTTGTTGATGTATGGCGGCTGATTGGTGGACAGCCCCGAGTCCTCAGGGTTGTCGGTAATGATGCTATGCCCGGCGGGCACGCTGTCGACATAGCGGATGTTGGCTGGATTCACCCCCAACAGCTCATAGAACTTGCGCGTCCGCGCCACCACGTCCGAATCCACAACATCATCCGCGCTGCCGGTAAAGATGTAGAGGCGGTCATCGGCCAGGTTTGTCACCGCGTCGATCCGCCCTGCCCTGGCGGTCTCCTGCGCCATCGCAGCCAGCTTCTGCGCGTCCGGCGAGACCTGCGGGATCAAAGGGTTCATGCAGATATACAGCGAGTTCTCGATGCAAGCATCTTCCGCGGTCATCATGTCGTCCGGCCGGAAAATTTCAGCGCAGCGGAACGGCCCGCCGGCAATGATGCCAGCGCCCGCGAAGCTGGCCGAATGCGCCAGGTGAAGCTGCACAGTCATGAAGGCTCCGGACGACAGGCCGGAGACCGAGTTGTTGCGCTTTGATGCCTTGTACGAACCGAGTTGGACGACTTTGCTGCTGGAGCTTGCGATCATGCTGAACCTCCTGTTAAGCAGTGAGTGGAAGGAACGCGGGAACGCCACGATGGCGTCTAGCGACTATATCGTCGCGAGGATCGTCGGCAATTGAGCTTGCGCAAACCAGCTTAGCAGCGGAGTGGCCCGAAAAGTTCGCGCATTGTCACGAATGGGCTGTCGGCGCACATGAACTTTTTTCACGTGCGCACTGATCTTAATGCGAACTGGAAGGCTTGCGGTATCCCGATTCCATCCACGCAGTCGCACTCGCGACGCTCAGCTTGAAATTCGGCGCCACACGCACTTGCGCCTGCTCTTCGCCGAAAGGATCGAAAGCAGTCAGGGTCGCGTACGGATCGTCTTCATCCGGGGTGATGTCGAGGTTGACGGTGATATAGGCAGCGCCCTCGGTATGGACGCGCACGCTGCGGTGCAATTGCGCGTGCAGCTGCTGCTCATGGCGGCGGATTACTTCGCTGGCGGTTTTGACCAGCGTGTTGAAGGCATTCACATCCAGCGGCTTGGGATTCTTCTTGTCGCGGCCCATGGTCCAGGGACCAACCAGCGCAGGCTCAGCCTCGCCATCCTTGATCATCGCCACCGCCCAGCCGTCATCGTCTTCATTCTTGATGACGCGCGCCGTCCAGCCATTGTCCTGCCAGACGCGGTCTTCCTGCACCAGCACTTCTTCTTCCATCAATTCATCGATCATCGCGGCTCCAATGTTAGCTAGCTGAAAATACTGTGATTATATACAGTTATTTATTTCCAGCAAGTAGCACAGGATCAGTACCGGCCGGCCTCGAGGTCGGCCAGGTACTGGTCGTACTTGCCGCTTTCCTTCAGCTTGCGCAAGCCGCGGTTGAAACGTTCGATATAGCCGGCATTCGCAGCATCGGCACGCCGCATGATGAGCCGGTACTGGGTGCTGCCACGGCCTTCTGCCGCCACGGTAATGCCGGCAGCCTCCTCCGGCTTGAATTTCGTCCGCAGGATATAGCGGCCGACATCAAGGCTGGCTGCCACCACGTCGACGCGCCCTGCTACCAGCTTGCGCAGGTTGAGCTCTTCGGTCGGCGCGCGGTCCAGGTGGAGACCCGGCACGTTTTCGAAGCGGTACTCATAGCCGGCCACGCCGCCCACGCGCAGCCCCGCCAGGTCAGCGTCCCTGGTCCAGTTGAAGTGATAGCCTTTGCGATGGAAGAACACCGACTGGGCTTCAAGTACGGTGTCGCTGGACAGGAATTCGCGCGCGCGCTCAGTGTTAGGCGGGCCAATGCTCCAGACCAGCGAGCCCTGCACCAAGCCGCGTTGCGCCTCGGCGTAAGCACGCGGCCAGGGACGAAACACATAGTTGACGGTGATGCCTTCCAGCGCAAACGCTTCCGAAACGATGCGCGACACGGCGCCGTAGTGCGGCAGCGTTTCGGACAGGTAAGGCAGCCACTCCCCATTACTGAGCGTAATGGTCTCCGCCCGCGCCCACGGTGCGGCGAGTAAGCAAAACAGGAGCGCCTTCCAGTTCATCGCTCAAGCATAACGCACAAACAGGAAGGCGCCGGGATACCCTTCCTAATCCTTGCCAAGCGCCCACTGCCCTGCCCCGCCAAGCGCGGTTGCCGTCACGACGAGCAGCAGGAACAAAGCATGCAGGTTGCCAAGGACAGGCGCACCGTGAATCCAGCCAAGCACGATTGGCAGGCCCACAACCAGGGTCAGAACCGCACTGGCGTAAGGCATCAGCAAGCCGATCATGATCAGTGCGCCGCACAGCATTTCGGTCAGGTGCAAAGCCCAATAACCGGCGCCGTTAAGGGTCGACGGGAAACCGGAATGCCGGAGAGCCTGGAAGCCCATGAGGATAGCCATGCCGCCAATGGCAAGGCGGAGGAAAAAACGGGAAGCATCGAGACGAGTCTTGGAAACTGCCATTGAAATCTCACGAATATTTGAATAAGAGGCGCGGTGAAACGCCTGAAGCATAGCTTACTTCTTCGGGTTGATGATCTGCTTTAGCAGCACAAAGACTTCGTGCTGGATGGCCCGCTCATTTTCCTTGAACTCGCGATCGGCCTTGATGTAGGCCGGCTTCTTCAACTCCGCCTGTTCGGCAGGCGTCGCCTTGGGGACGCTTGGGTAGAGCTGGGCGCCGCTATTGTAGATGTTGTTCAGCACCTTCTGGCCGTAGCTGGACTCGTAGAAGCGTGTCATCTCGGTCACGGTCTCCGGGCTGAGGAGGCGCGCCACAGGCATCGCCAGCCCCGAGTAGATGGTTTCCGACGGCGTTGCCGTCACTTTATCCATCACCTTCTTGCGCTCGGCGTCCGAAGCGTACCGGCTCATGCCGGCGGTCATGCGCATCATCTTCTCGGCCTGCATCGCCACCAGGAGGTCGTGCGTGGCCTTTACCTGTTTGGCGTCAGGATTCGGGTTGGCTGCCTGGGCGCTGGTGGCGAGCGAAATGGCAAGCAAGATTGCAGAGATCAACTTCATTTCAAATCCTTTTGATGACTGTGAAAACAAAAAGCCCCGAGTTTTCTTCGGGGCTTTTTGCTTGAATCTGGCTGAGGCTGCGGGAGAAGGAAACCCGAATGAAGCCCTAAACTTAAGCGCCGGGCCGGCATTGTAACTCGCACAATTGGACCACTGCAATTCGCTTGCAAGCTCCAACTGGGGACCGACGTACCATCAACCGCGGGTTCAACCGAAGAAGAACTCCATAAAACCTGCCTCACCTTCAGGCCCAAGAACGCGCAGTGCGATGGCGCTGACCGCATTGAGGAAGTTGGGAGTCTGGTTAAAGTCTTGGTCGAGCACGTCGTAATTGAAGGTGGCCGACTCAAGCATCATGGCCTCGGCCATGACCTCGAAAAAACTAGCAAGATCATCAGCGATTCTAAAATCGCGGGGCCCAATGTGGCCCGACACCGTTCCGCCGTCGGTACTATCGTCGACAACGATCGCATCGCCATTCCGGTCGGCTATGACTATCCAGTGCTTGTTCCAATTGGGATTTTCCGTGACGGGACCGCCTTTGTTACGCACCCAACGCCATCCGTGCTGAGCGGCCTCGAGGCCATCGAGGGTGAACAACATGAGCTGAAGCTCTCCCCCAACCTGCGGGGATTCACTCATGCGCAGTCTCGCGAAGTAATCCTTTAAGACTGGCCCAAGGGGAATCGGTTCCGCGAATCGCTGAGGTGCACGATATTCGAGTATGCCAAGACTTTTGAACCCAGCTGCAAAAGCATCAGCGTAACTCTTCAAAGCAGTGTCAAGCGACATCTAATTTCTTCAATGAGTAGTTTCGGAGCAGGCTACCAGCTCGCGTCTGGGTTTGGCTCCAAAATTTCAAGAAAATGCTCGAATGACTTCGCAACGCGTCGTTGAGCTTTCTTGTAGTTCTCTGCTTCGCTAAGCGCGGGATCGAACACATCGGTCGCGTAATAGGCAACTGCCCCATCACGAAGGTCAAGACCGAAGAAGTTTCCGCCCGGGTCCCAAGCGAATGGCAAGAAAAAATCCGGGATGACTTTCTTAGCACGCATGGCCTGGAAGTGTTTCAGCATTTCTGACGTATCGTCCTGCCCGGGCAGTGGGTGCTTTATCGAATAAAACATCGCAACATCTGTTGGTTCCCAAACGTCGTCGCCTGGCACCTGGGTATCAGTGGGCGCTCCGCCGTTGTAGCGAATGTAGTGCTGCTTGAACGATTCGGGCAAGAGATGCCCAACTGCGCGTTCCAGATCGCCGAAATCTGCCATCGAAATTGCGGGTGCGACTGTGCCAAAAGGGTTTTTATTAGCCATATCATTCTACGTAAACAGCGAAGCGCCAATATCGAAGTGCACTAACTGGCGCCCGCCGTCGCCTACGGTTCATTCAACCGTCCCTAAACGATGGAGCTTTTTTCGAAGTGCCATTGTGTATAACTATGTGCTAGGCCACACACGGCATGGCATCGCTTCGAAGGGCCTCCAAGGCCCTCCCCCCTTCAAGGCTTAAACGTGTCAAATTCACGGTAATAGTTGACTTGATCAATGAATTCTTTTATGCCTTCCACTTTCCAATCAATAGAATTCGCAATATGGGAAAGTAAATTGACAAGCATCCACTCCTTCAAATTCTTATCTTTCAAGGCGAGTGGTAGCTCAGCACCATCATCGTTCTCAAAAACCTCATCATCTTCCAGGCTTTGCATGTAATCCCAAGGCAAATAATAAAAATCCGCCTTTTCTGGATTCGACATCCAAACCGCCATGTCCGTATGAATCCATTCTTCTTGTTTTAATTTATTTAAGCCTGCAATCAAATCTGAAATAGACTTAAAGTACTCCATGACGTTATCCTTCTGTAAAATAAAGATCATCGACACTTACTACCACCGCCCCATGTATTTCTACCTCCTCTACCTGTTGGATGGTAGTCTTTGTGCCTCGCGTTGTGGTCAGACTGATCAACAAGTTGCAATAACCCGCCAACTTTCTCATGATGATGCCACGTTAACTCTGATGGAGCTTTTCTCGGGAATGCTCCTCGCCGGCCAGGCGAAACCGCATCAAAAGTTCCGGGATATTTTGCCTCAATTGCAGCCTTAAATTGAGGATCATTTTTCATCTGATAGTAAAGTTGCCTGTTGGCCTCTTGGAAATGCCGAGCATCAGACATGCGATACATTTCTGTTGGCAATCTAGCTTCGCCATGGACGTCGTAAACCCCGTAGTTGTTCCAGCCCCATGGATCAATCCACGAAATCGGATTCGGTGCATATTGATACAGGTTAAGCCCACCGGCGAGTCCGATCGGATCGGGCGCGGTGAAATGCCCGATATCCGGATCATAATACCGAAAAGTGTTGTAATGAAGGCCACTTTCTCTGTCCAGGTATTGCCCTTGGAGGCGCAAGTTCTGGGGCAGAGGTTGCTCGTGCACCGCCAGCGCATCTGCGGGCTCGGCAGTCCAACTCTCGGCAATCGTGTTGCCCCACACTGTGTACTGCGCGCGCCACGCAAGCTCTCCGGACGCGGCGGTCAACTCCTCCGGCAGGCCTGAAACATCGCAATGGAAATAATAGGTTGCTGCCTTCCGGTTTGCATGAGTTGCGCCGCTTTCAGGCAGCCCCTTGCAGCTAGCCGCGCTATTGATCCGCGCGACCGGTACATAACTGTTCGCTTCATAGAGGTAGGTGGCCGCTTGCATTCCCCGCTGCTCCTGCAATAAGGTCATACCACTCCACAGGAACATCGTGGTACCAAACTCATCATGCTTGCGAATGCGCCGTCCCAGCGAATCGTAGTCAAAGCGCACTACCTGAGTTACGCCTTTGCGGCATGTCTCGACCTGACTGAGCCGGTGCTCTCCGTCATAGCTGAAATGCTGAACGGTATGTGCGCCAGTACGCTTGGATTCCAGCCGTCCGTGCACGTCATATTCAAAGCGCCGATCCTGGAAAACCAGAACGCGGTTGTGGCGTACATAGCCGCCGGGCTGAACGGAGTCAACAAGGTTGGCCGCACCGTCCCACTGGAACATTTCTCGCCGCGCGTCCTGGCCCGCGTAGCAGATCCTTCCCAGTGGATCGTACGTGTAGGAAGACCGGCCATTCAGCGAATGATCTTTCCGCACCACCTCGCCCGACTCGCCATATGCCCATTCCTTGGCGAGCACCGCACGGCCATCCCGCACGGACTGGGTGCGGGTACGCCTTCCCATGGAGTCGTAATTAAAGCTGGTGCTCAGCGCGCCCTGGCTGCGGCCGACTTCGCGGTGCAGGTCGTCGCGCTCCAGATCGCAAATGAGCTCGCCATCCAGATTGATCTGGTGGACATGTCCCGAGCCGTAGTGGAGTGATTGAATCACCCTTCCGTCGGGCAGTGTCGTGCTAACGCGGTTGCCCAGTTCGTCGTAACTATGCGCCAGCATCCCCATGTGGCCCGTTTCGCTGAGCAGTTCGCGGCGCTTGCTATAGGCAAAGGCCAACTCGTCGAATACTTTGCGCACACCACGGTATTCGCTGAAGGTGGCGGCATGCACGAGCTGGCCCAGCTGGTCATAGCGGAACGAGGTGCTGAACCCGCGCGCATGGCGGCAGGTGAGTCGCCCCATCAGGTCGCGCTCCATCCGCACGGTCAATTCGTCCGATTCGCCAGCGGCACTGGTGACCGCTACCGCAAGGCCGCGCTGGTCGTAAGCAATGCGCTTCATGACTCCGTCCAGCCCTACTTCGGCAATCACACCGTCGTTCTTGTCATAGTCGAAGCGATACGATTCCTCATTCTCGTTGACCAGTTCAACAAGCCTGAATGCAGCGTCATACCTGAACTCAACACTCCTGCCCAAAGCATTGCGGCGGCGCGTGATCAGTCCCCGCGCGTTGTGCTCGTAGCGCGTGATCCGGTCACCGCCAATCCGGCTGGCGCTTAGCCGTCCGGCGGCATCATATTCAAAATTCTCCTGTGCGCCGTCGGGATGAACGATGGAGACAACCCGTCCCTGTTCATCTGTGCTGTACGCCGTGGTTTGTCCCAACGCATCCACGCTTCGGGCCAAATTGCCACGCGCATCGTATGCATAGACGGTTCGCTTGTCCGAGCAATCGACATGCGCAGTCAGCTGGGCCCGCGCATTCCACTCCAGGTGCTTGACGCCGCCGCGTGCATCGCGCAGCGTGTGCGGCAGGCCCCGCGCATCGTGGAATTGCTCCGTGACGTGGCCGAGCGGGTCGGTGATGGCCGTCAGGTTGCCCACCTTATCGTAGTGATACTCGGTGCGGTTCCCAGCCGCATCAATTTCAACGGCTGGCAGGTTCAGGCGATCGTGCCATTGCACCGATTCGATCTGCCCAAGTGCGCTGATACACTTGACCATGCGGCCGGCTTCATCATATTCCCATTGAGTACGCGCACCCAACGGGTCGGTCATCTGAGTAAGCCTGCGCCGCTCATCCCAGTCGTAGTGCCAGGTATTTCCCTCGGGGTCGGTGTATGAAGTGGGCTGGCAATCGCGGCTCCATTCCCAGCGTTTGACACGGCCGATCTGGTCAGTGACTGTCGTGACGCCATGGTTCAGGTCGTAGACGAAATCATAGGCTTCGCCGTCGTCGGTCCAGTGACGTGTCACGCGCGCATCAATGCCGCTGCCTCTCCACGCATAATGGCAGCGCAGGCCGCCTGTGCTGCGGTGTTCGCTCATCAAACCGTGCTGGTAAGCGAACCAGCGCGTGACTTGCCGGTCGCGGCCGACGACCTCGGCCAATTGGCCCTTTGGATCGTAGCCGTAGCACACAAGGGTTTCCGCCGGTTCGCCTTCGATACCCTGAACCAGTTCGATTCGCTCCACTCGAAGCGGGTGGACAGGTGAATAATGCAGTTCGAGCGTACGGCCGCAGCTATCGTTCAACCGCCGAAGCTTACCGGCAGTGTCATAACGCAGCGCGTTCCAGTTTCCGTTGCGGTCCTCGATACGCTGCAACTTAACAACGCCGCTAAACGCTGGATCCGGGACACCAAAATCGAAGTACAGTCCGTCGACACTCTCCACGAGATATTGGCCGAGTTCCGTACAAATCAGGTAGTAGCCTTCCGCCGTGCTGTAATGGCACTCTCCGGGCAGCACGGCAGGAAACGCCATGGTCCGTCCCTGGGCATCGGTGAAACTCACGGCCGTAAGCTTGCCAGCGCTGTCCCGCACAAGCTCCAGCAACAACTCGAACGGCACACTCCAGCCGCGCCCAAGCAGGCCATCCTCGCGGCGGTCGTGGCTGCTGTAGAAACGCTCCCAGCTCAAGGTGAGCGGCCCAGACAGCGAAAAATCCGGCGGATCGCTCAGCACTTTCCCGCCCGTGACGACATTGACCGGATTGCCGATCGTAGTGCGGATCTGGTGGCCGGCCATGCTGCCGGCAAACGAGGCGCCGAAATTAAGCAGCAGGCAAGGCACTGCCGACTTGAGCGCCGACAGATTCATCTTCCCTCGGCCGCACAACGTCAGCGCAACGCCAATTGCCACCCCGAGCGCCGTGATCCACCATGGCCGCTCGTCTTCGATTTCGCGCACCGTCACCGTGCCGCCTCCGACAAAAACGTCTTCCGAACCTTCGGCGATGGTGCCGCCGCAAGTCGTCATGTCCCCCTTGCGGGCGGCCGGCTGGTCATTGATGAAGACGTTGTCGGAACCCTGGGCCAGCATGGGCGGCGGGCCCGAAGAATGTTTGTTGCATGCGATGGTGTCGAGTTCGCCCGGTGCGGCGGCGCGCGCTGCGGGCCGCGAATTGAATTTGACGTCCGGCGATCCGCTGATGATCTTGCCCTCAATGGAGGGAGGAATGAATTTGTCGACAGCCCGGTTAACCTGGCTATCTATAAACCCATTGAGCCCGCTCGCTTCCATTGCCATGCTCACGCCAAAGCCGATCGCCAACACCGCACCCAGGCCAAGACCACCTGTCGCTACGGTTGCCACAACCGCAGCGACCACCAGCGCGGTGAGCGCAGCGCCGACCAAGGCCCCGACCAGCAGCGAGCCGCCCATCTTGGCGAGCATGCCCATGGTCGAGGTGTGCGCAATCGGATCATCAAGACGAGCTGCAGCCGGGCACATGCGAGTCAGGCCTGGTCGGTGGGAGTAAAACTGTCGAGCATTTGACGCACATAGGCGGCCTGCTCTGCATTCAGCGGCGCCGCGCAGGTGATGGTGAACACCAGCACTGCCTTACCGCGTAGCGCGACCATGGTCTGCAGCTGATGCACGGTGGCGTTATTCTGCTTGAATGAGACGGCTACCTGGAACGCTGGCAGGGCCGCCGGTCCCACCTGCAGGGCCACCGGTTCCTGGTGCTTCAATTGCTTGACCTGGGAACCCAGCGTGCGCAACTGTCGGCGCAGCATGGCGTCGAGCTCTTCCCCTTCCTGCGTGAGGTCGCGCGTGACTACCAGCGTCAGCCCGCCGGGGCCATGGTTAAGTACGAGCATATTGACGCTGCGGTCCTGGGCTTGAGGAGGCAGCGTGAAGACGCCCTCCTGGATTTGATAATTCATTGTTTCTGTCATGTTGGGTTGCTTGGAAACTGTGCATCGACATCGGCGACGATGGCCCCACCACCTTTCGGGTTCGGCGTGACAGCGGCCGCGCCCCCGCTCGAGTTCAGGTCGATCGTCTTGCCGTTGACCTGTACCGGCCCGTCGGAGGTGATGTTGATGTTCTTGCCAGTGATGGCCACGTTGCCGCTCTTATCCATATAAAACTTGGCCTGGCCGCAGGTGATTTCGAAGGTCTCGCCCGCTTCCACCTTGTAGTGCTTACCGACCAGTGTGTTCTTGTCACCGCCGATCTGCTGCAAGGCGTCGACCTTGATGGTCTCCATCACGCTATTCTTGACGCGCCGCGTTTGGTTGTTGCCGACGAACTCGTCTTGGTTGTTGGTCACAACCTTGCTTTCGTCATTGCCGACGAACTTGCTGCGGTTGTTCCCTACCGTCAGCGACTGGTCATTGCCGACATCCGAATCAAAATTGCGCTCGGCCTTGAGCCAGACTTGCTCGGCGCCTCGCTTGTCCTCGAAGCGCAAGGCATTCGCGTTCGTGAGGCCGCCACCCGGCGACGAGCGCGACATCATTCCGCTCTGGGTCTTATTGGCCGGCAGGCTCCAGGATGGCATGGTGTCGATATTGGGGACCATGCCCGTAATGATGGGTCGGTCTGGATCGCCGCCGATGAAGGAAATAATCACCTCGGTTCCGATGCGCGGAATCGAGGTCATGCCGAAATTGGAGCCGGCCCACGGAGTGGCGACGCGAATCCAGGTGGAGCTGTTCTCGTCGCGCGTCCCTACGCGATCCCAGTGGAACTGCACCCGCACGCGCCCGAATTCATCGGTATGGATTTCTTCGCCGGCCGGGCCGGTGATAGTAGCGGTCTGCAGGCCGTAGATCTTTGTCTCCACGCAGTTGTAGGTCCGGCCCGGACGCCACGGAACGATTTTCCGCAGGCACGTCACCTGGTTCTCGTAGTGTGAAGGCTGCTCGGTCTTGACTTGGTAATTGTTCGAGGCGCGGTGCCGCGCTTCGATGACGAGGAACTCGTCGGCGGCGCCGCCACCGACGTCGAAGTGTCCGGTCAGGCGGAACCAGCGGCCCGGCGCCAGTTGGCGATTATTGCCCGCGCCATGAAACTGTTTGCCGGCAGCTTCCAGTTCTTCCATGCGCAGTCTGGCCAACGCTTCACCACTGGCACCGTCGCTGAAGCCAAGTGCGCCAGTGTATTCGTACGACTCGATGTGCGGCACGCTACCCTGCTTGTTCACAGTCGGCATCGAGCTGACGATCGGCTTGCCGCTCTTGAAGTCATAGCTGGCAACTGCCACGCTGGCCTGCATCAGGTGGCGTACAGGCGACCATTCACCAATGCCCTCTTCTTCGACCGCGCCGCCGTGGCGCTGGAACGGCACTTCCTCGACGCCATCGATCGGCAACGCCTTCATGGTGTCATCGGATATCACGAGCTGGTGGCCACTGGCCGTATGCTCGAACCAGTACACCAGGCCGGCCGCATTCCAGCGCCGCTGCAGATAATTACTGTCGGTTTCGTCGAACTGGCACGCGTCGTTCATGACTTTCTGCTTGCCCGAGACACGCCAATCCCAATTGCACAGCCCTTCGTAGTCAGAGAACACGCTCGATGTCTGGTCGTACAGCGTCGCGTTATGGAACAGGTAGTTATCCTTGCGCAGGCTCAGGAACCTGAACCAGGGGCCCAGTGTGGCCTCATAAAATGCGACACCACCGTCAACCCTGGTCAGTCCGAAACTGAATACGTATCCCGTGAAATAGCGGATACTGCCGTCGCCTCGTACCAGGTGAATGGACAGCAGCTTGCCCTGCATATCCTTGAGCGCGATATGCGCCGAATCGGACAGCAGCTCGACCTTGTATTCGAAGGGCCGGGATAATCCCTCTTCGGCCTCGAGCCGGTTGACCAGCAGGCGCCCGGGGGCATCCCGGTTAGGGAACTCAATTCTCAGGAGTCGATTGTGCTGGCTGTCCGAAAACGCAGCCAGCGCTTGTTTGACGTCGTCGCGCATTGCCGAGCCTTGTACTTTGTCTTTGTTCGAATACTCCGAATTTGGTTATCAAATCAGAAATATTGAGCCATTGTACTATTGCTGTCGAGATAGCGCGTTTCCAATCGTGCGCGCTTGTTGAGCGCAAAAACAAAAAGCCCCGAGTTTCCTCGGGGCTTTTCGCTTGAATCTGGCGGAGGCGGTGGGATTCGAACCCACGATACAGGTTTTGCCCGTATGCTTCCTTAGCAGGGAAGTGCCTTCGGCCACTCGGCCACGCCTCCTCGTTGATATGTTACTGCGTCAACGCGACCGCAATATTAAAGACCGAGACCGCTTTGGTCAAGGTAAATACCGCAGTTTTTTTGGAAATATTTACTCTTTTTCCAACTCGAACGCTTTGTGCAGCGCGCGCACGGCCAGCTCCATGTATTTCTCGTCGATCAGTACGGAAATCTTGATCTCGGAAGTGGAGATCATCATGATGTTGATGCCTTCGGCAGCCAGCGTCTCGAACATCTTCGATGCGACGCCCACGTGGGAGCGCATGCCCACGCCGACCACGGAGATCTTCGACACCTTGGCGTCGCCCACCAGGGTGTGGTGGCCGATCTCGCCCTTCTCGTTGTGCAGCACGTCCAGAGCTTTCTGGTAATCGTTGCGCGACACGGTGAAGGTGAAGTCGGTCTTGCCGTCGACAGCCTGGTTCTGGATGATCATGTCGACTTCGATATTGGCCTCGGCGATCGGGCCCAGGATGTGGAATGCAACGCCTGGACGGTCTGGCACGCCCAGAACGGTGATTTTGGCCTCGTCGCGGTTGAAGGCGATGCCGGAGATGACTGCTTGTTCCATGTTTTGGTCTTCCTCAAACGAAATCAGGGTGCCCGAGTTGGCTTCTTCTGCCAGATCCATCAGCGGATCGGTCAGCGAGGACAGCACGCGGGTCGGTACGCGGTAGTTGCCGGCGAATTCCACCGAGCGGGTTTGCAGGACTTTGGAACCCAGCGAAGCCAGTTCCAGCATCTCTTCAAACGTGATCGCTTTCAGGCGGCGCGCTTCGGACACCACGCGCGGGTCGGTGGTGTAGACGCCGTCGACGTCCGTGTAGATCAGGCATTCGTCAGCCTTCAGCGCGGCGGCAATCGCAACGGCCGAGGTATCGGAACCGCCGCGGCCCAGGGTGGCGATGTTGTCGTTCTCGTCCACGCCCTGGAAGCCGGTAATGATCACAATGCGGCCCTTGTCCAGGTCTTCGCGCACGCGGCCGTCTTCGATCGACTGGATGCGGGCTTTGGTGAAGGCGGAGTCGGTTTTAATCGCTACTTGCCAGCCGGTGTAGGAAATGGCGTCCTTGCCGATCGCTTGCAGCGCCATCGACAGCAGGCCCACGGACACTTGCTCGCCGGTGGAGGCGATCATGTCCAATTCACGTGGGTCAGGCGGGTTCTGGATTTCCTTGGCCAGGGCAATCAGGCGGTTGGTTTCGCCGGACATTGCCGACGGAACGACTACCACCTGGTGTCCCGCATCGTGCCATTTGGCGACGCGACGCGCGACGTTCTTGATGCGTTCCGTCGAGCCCATCGACGTGCCGCCGTACTTGTGAACGATTAAAGCCATGCTGATTTTCCGCATTGATGTGATAAAGGGAGCCCTTTACTCTACATGCTGCGTTGCAAAATCTCAAGTCAAAAAGCTCATACACTCATACCTATTTGGCATAAGTTCATATGTCTAGACAGGTGTCAGCAAAAATTATTTGGTTTCCCAGCGAAACACCAAACGATGCTCTGCACTGGAGCTCAGTTTGCGGCAATCCATGCCGATACCGGCGGCATACAGGATATCGCCGGGGATCGATACCATCGGCAGGCGCTCGCGCTCCCAGGCGGGGATGCCCAGGGTCTGGTAGTGCTGCTTGAGCGTGCGCGTGGGGCGGTTGCGGGCGGGCTTGAGCTTTTCGCCGCCTTTGCGCAGCTCGATCGTCAGCATTTGCTGCCGCAGCCAGTCGGGATCGAGACCGAGCGGCGCGAGTTCGACATGCAGCGTGCCACCGAATTCAGGGAAATCGATGCTGCCCTCCCCGTTCCAGCGGAAGCTCTCCCTCTGTTCGGCGTCGGCCTCAGCGCGGCGCGGAACGAGGTAGAGGCGGTCGCGGTGGCGGCGCACTTCGCAGTCGGGATGGGTGACCTTGAGGTTGGCGTCATCGCGCGCGGTCAGGGCCTGTTCCTGCATTTCGGCCAGCCAGCTAGCTGATGGCAGGCGGATGCCGCGCTCGGCGAACCAGTGGCGCAGCAGGTTGGAGGTGCGGTCAGCGCTGAGCGTACGAACCTTTGCCATATCCAGGCTGTCTTCGCCGGCCAGGCAGATGCGCAGGTCGTCGGCCGCTTGTTCGGTCAGCAGGCGCTGCGCGGATTGCGCGTGGCGCGCGCTGCGGGCGAAGCGCTCCTGGTAGCCGGGGAAGGCTTCGGCCAGGCGCGGCATGACTTCGTGGCGCAAGGCGTTGCGTGCGTAGCGGGTGTCGGCGTTGGATTCGTCTTCGATGTGGGCGATGGCGTGTTCGCGCACGTATTCTTCGAGATCGGCGCGGCTGGCCTGAAGCAGCGGGCGGGCCAACAGCACGTCGGGGGTGCCGAGCAGCGTTGGGGCGCGGTTGAAGGCGTCCATGCCGGACATGCCGGCTGGGCCGGCGCCACGCAGCAGTTGCAGCAGGATGGTTTCGGCCTGGTCGTCCAGGTGGTGGGCGGTCAGGAGCAGGTGTACCCCGTGCTCCATGCAGAGTGCGCCGAGGGCTGCGTAGCGTGCTTTGCGGGCTGAGGCTTCGCTGCGGTCGTCGAGGGTGACACGGCGGCTGGCGAAGGTGATGCCAAGGCGCTCGCATTCGGTGCGGGCGTGGGCCTCCCAGGCGTCGGCGTTGGGGCTCAGGCCATGGTGGATGTGGAAGGCGTACAGTTTGCGGCCGCTGGTTGCAGCCAGGTGCAGCAAGGCGCTGCTGTCCAGGCCTCCGCTGTAGGCGATGGCGATCGGGCCCTGCGGGAGTTCGGCGAGGGAGTGCTGGAGGATTTGTTGGGCGCGCATAATTCAAAACCGGTAAACCGGTGCCTGACCCGCAGGGTCAGGCACCTAAGACGCGGCGGCCGCGCTTTACAGGTTTTATTCGGAAGCAGTGGTCTCTTTGAACTTGCCGTAGCTCATCAGCTTTTCGTGACGGGCAGCCAGCAGGTCCTTGGTCTTCACGCCCTGGAACTGGCGCAGCGAATCCGCCAGCGCGCGTTTCAGCATCTTGGCCATTTCCTTAGGGTCGCGATGTGCGCCACCCAACGGCTCGTTGATGATCTTGTCGACCAGGCCAATCGCCTTCAGGCGGTGCGCGGTCAGGCCCAGTGCTTCAGCCGCATCGGATGCGCGCTCGGAAGTCTTCCACAGGATCGAAGCGCAACCCTCAGGCGAAATCACCGAGTAAGTTGCGTACTGCAGCATCAGCACGGAATCGCCAACAGCAATCGCCAGCGCGCCGCCGGAGCCGCCTTCGCCGATGATGGTCGCGATCAGCGGCACTTTCAGTTCCGCCATCACGTACAGGTTGTGGCCGATCGCTTCCGACTGGCCGCGCTCTTCCGCGTCGATGCCAGGGAATGCGCCAGGGGTGTCAACGAAGGTGAAGATAGGCAGGTTGAACTTCTCGGCCAGCTTCATCAGGCGCATGGCCTTGCGGTAGCCTTCCGGCTTCGGCATGCCGAAGTTGCGCATGGCGCGTTCTTTGGTGTCGCGGCCCTTCTGGTGGCCGATCACCATGCATGGCTGGCCGTTGAAACGGGCAAAGCCGCCCACGATGGACTGGTCGTCCGCATAGGTGCGGTCGCCGTGCAGTTCGTGGAAGTCGGTGAAGATTTCGTTCACGTAGTCCATGGTGTATGGACGTTGTGGGTGGCGGGCGATCTGGGAAACTTGCCAAGGCGTCAGCTTGGCGTAAATGTCTTTGGTCAGTTGCTGGCTCTTCTTGGCCAGGCGGTCGATCTCCTCCGAAATATCGACAGCCGAGTCGTCTTGTACGAATCGCAGCTCTTCGATCTTGGAATCCAGTTCCGCAATCGGTTGCTCAAAATTGAGGAAAGTCGTTTTAATCATTGTACCTCCGAGTGTTTTTTTTGCATCTCCGACAACACTGCTTTTGGCGGTTGCCGGTGAGAATTTGCGCTATTTTACCGGAACCGGATCAAGGCTACGCCATAAATACCACGTCGCGACCGTCCGGAAGGGTTCCCAGTTGGCCGAAACCTCGCGCGCATCGCTACGCGACACGGGCTCCCCGGAAAAATAATTCTGGCTGATTCCACTAATCAGCCGGCTGTCGTCGAGCGGCAGCACGTTGGGTCGGAGCAGATTAAATATCAAAAACATCTCTGCTGTCCAGCGCGTAATGCCGCGAATTTGAACCAGTTCAGCGATAACTGCTTCGTCATCCATCTGCGCCCATTGGGCGGCGTGGACCTTCTTATTCTTGAAATGATCGGCCAGATCCAGGATGTATTCGGCCTTGCGCTTTGAAAGGCCGCAGCCCGCCAAAGCGGCGGCGCCGGCCTTTTGCACGGCCGCCGGGGTGAATTTGGGACAGGTTTCCAGCAGCTTGGCCCACGCCGCATTGGCGACCTGGGTCGTGACCTGCTGGTTGACGATGGCGCGCGCCAGGGTGATAAACGGGTCGTCGTGGCCGACCAGGTGCAAGTCACCGAACTGGGGAATCAGGCGGTTCATGATGCGGTCGCGCTTCATGAGCTCTGCCTTGGCTTCCTCCCAATACGGCGGCACCGGGGCCTGGTCCCCGTTTTCCCTGGATAGAACCATTACGCGCGGCGCCAGTTCGTGGTGCCGTCAGGCTTGTCTTCGAGGACGATGCCGGCTGCCAGCAGGTCGGCACGCACCTTGTCGGCAGTGGCGAAGTCGCGCGACTTCTTGGCTGCGGCACGGGTGGCGATGGCAGCTTCAATCGCCGCTTCGTCCATGCCCTCGCCTTCCGCGCCTTTCGGGGCGGCCTTGCGGTATTCCTCAGGGCTGCGCTCCAGCAGGCCCAGGACAGCGGCCAGGCCTTTGAGCTGGCGCACGGCTGCGGGCGACTTGGTCTTGTTCACTTCCGACGCCAGGTCGAACAGCACCGACACCGCGATCGGGGTGTTGAAATCGTCGTCCATCGCTTCGGCGAAGCGCTTGGCGTTGTCTTCGTTCCAGTCCAGCGGCTGGCCGTCGCCTTCCACGCCGTCCAGCGCGGTGTACAGGCGGGTCAGAGCGCCGCGCGCGTCTTCCAGGTGCACGTCCGAATAATTCAGCGGGCTGCGGTAGTGGGCGCGCAGGATGAAGAAGCGCACCACTTCAGCGTCGAACTGCTTCAGCACTTCGCGGATGGTGAAGAAGTTGCCCAGCGATTTGGACATCTTTTCGCCGTCCACGCGCACAAAGCCGTTGTGGACCCAGTAGTTGGCCAGCGTCTTACCGGAAGCGCCTTCCGATTGCGCAATCTCGTTCTCGTGATGCGGGAACTGCAGGTCAGCACCGCCGCCGTGGATGTCGAAGGTCTCGCCCAGCAGGGAGCACGACATGGCCGAGCACTCGATGTGCCAGCCCGGACGGCCCTTGCCCCATTTGGAATCCCACTTCACCTCTTCCGGCTCGGATTCCTTGGCAGCCTTCCACAACACGAAGTCCAGCGGATCGCGCTTGCCGGTATTCACGTCCACACGCTCGCCGGCGCGCAGGTCGTCCAGCGACTTGCCCGACAGCTTGCCGTAGCCTTCGAACTGGCGCACAGCGTAGTTAACATCGCCGTCGGCAGCCTTGTAGGCCAGGTCCTTGGCTTCCAGCTTCTCGATAATGCCCAGCATCTGCGGCACATATTCGGTCGCTTTCGGCACGTCGGTCGGATTCAGGATGCCCAGGGCTTCGCAATCCTCATCCATGTATTTGATGAAGCGGCCGGTCAACTGGCCGATCGTTTCATTGTTCTCGACCGCACGCTTGATGATCTTGTCATCGATGTCCGTGATATTGCGCGCATAGCGCACGTCGTAGCCCGATGCCTTCAGCCAGCGGTAGATGACGTCAAACGCCATCAGCATGCGGCCGTGGCCCACGTGGCAGTAGTCGTATACGGTCATGCCACAGACATACATCCGGACCTTGCCCGCCTCAATGGGTTTGAACGACTGCTTTTCGCGTGCCAGCGTGTTGAAAATCTTTAAATTGCTCATCGGACTAGAAGTAAACGGGTCACTGGTGCGAAGCGCCTGGGGCGTCGCACCGGTGCTCGGTGTGTACCAGGGGGATGTTAGGTCCCTTTGTTATAGTTCTACTTTGTTAGAATGGAACGTCTGGCGAAGTATAGCATTGAAAATTTCGCGCACGCGAGTAGCAATTCTTATAAAGGAAACAAGAATGCAGAAGAAATGGATTGCCCTGCTGGCCGGCCTGCTGATTGGCGGAGCCGCGGCAGCTGCCGACAACCCGCAAGTATCGATCAAGACCAACGTTGGCGAAATCATCGTGGAACTGGACCAGGAAAAGGCCCCGATCACGACCGCCAACTTCCTCGCCTACGTAAAGAGCGGCTTCTATAAGGACACCATTTTCCACCGCGTGATCAACGGCTTCATGGTGCAGGCCGGCGGCTATACCGCCGATCTGAAGTCCAAGCAACCGCTGCGCCCGGACATCAAGAGTGAAGAAAAGAACGGCCTGTCCAACCTGGCCTATACCATCTCGATGGCACGCCACGATTCGCCGAATTCCGCCAATTCGCAATGGTTCATCAACGTGGTGGACAATATTGGCCTGGACTACCCGAATATGAAAGGCCACGGTTATGCCGTCTTCGGTAAAGTCATTCAGGGCAAGGAAACCGTGGACAAGATCAAGAACGTGCTGGTGGACGACAAGCCGGGCTTCCAGAACATCCCGGTGAACCCGATCGTGATCAAGTCGGCCACCATCCTGAAGAACCGCATCGTGCCGCCTGCGCCTCCGGCTCCACCGCCAGTTGCCGAACCTGCACCAGCCCAAGAACCTGCTCCAGTACAGGAGCCCTCTCCTGCTCCGCAGCAGGACCCTGTAAAATAACGCTTTTTCAAGTAACACAAAAGGACAACAAGATGACCACCATCACCATCACCACCAACAAAGGCACCATCGTTGCCGAGCTGGACGCAGAGAAGGCACCAAAGACCGTTGAGAACTTCCTGCACTACGTGAACGCTGGCCACTACAACAACACCATCTTCCACCGCGTCATCGACGGTTTCATGATCCAGGGCGGCGGTTTCGAGCCAGGCATGAAGCAGAAGCCAACCGACCAGACCGTGGAAAACGAAGCCAAGAACGGCCTGAAAAACGAGCCATACACCCTGGCCATGGCACGTACCTCGGCTCCGCACTCCGCGTCCGCCCAATTCTTCATCAACGTGAAGAACAACTCCTTCCTGGACTACCCAGGCCAGGACGGCTGGGGCTACGCCGTATTCGGCAAAGTCACCCAGGGCACCGAAGTGGTTGACGCGATCAAAGGCGTGAAGACCACCCGTTCCGGCATGTTCTCCGACGTGCCAGCCGAAGACATCATCATCGAAAAAGTCGAAGCGGATTAATTTGATTCTCTTCGTATCAGACCTGCATTTGCAGCCGGCGCGGCCGGTGCTGACGGAAGCGTTCCTGCGCTTCCTCGACGAACATGCGCTGGGTGCAAAGCAGCTCTACCTGCTGGGCGATATCTTTGAATATTGGGCTGGTGACGATGACCTGCCGGAGCCCTTCCACCAGCAGATTGTGTCCGCCCTGCGCCGCTTGAGCGACGCGGGCGTACAGCTGTTCTGGATCGCGGGCAACCGCGACTTCCTCGTTGGGGAAGCCTTCGCCGCTGCAGCGGGCCTGACCCTGCTGCCCGAAACCTGGGTGATCGACGCCTACGGCCAGCGCATCGTGCTGGTACACGGCGACGCCCAATGCACGCAAGACGTGAAATACATGGCCTTCCGCGCGCAAGTGCGCCAGCCCGCATGGCAGCAGCAATTCCTGTCGATGCCGCTCGCCCAGCGCAAGCAGATCATTGCCGGCCTGCGCGAGCAGAGCAAGCAAGGCCACGCCGAGAAATCCTACGAAATCATGGATGTGACGCCCGAAGCGATCGCCGAGGTGTTTGTGCAGACCGGCACCACCGTCATGATCCACGGCCACACCCATCGCCCCGCCCTGCACGAAGTCGCCGGCACCCGCCGCTACGTGCTGCCGGATTGGGAGCCCGAATCCACGCCGCCACGCGGCGGCTGGATCAGCATCGCCGACAATGGCACCATCACCCGCCACGCGCTCGACGGCACCTCTATATAAACGCGAGCGCCCATGCGCTCATGCCAGCGAGACGTGGCATCCTACGTGGTGGAGTCCGTCCGCCTTCAATCCATATTGGCCATCGAGGGGCCATTCGGCGGAGGACATCACCTTCCCCCAGTTATACACATTCCCTCCCCCGTCGCGGTAAACCCAATGCACCAATTCGTTCTTGCTGTTCATAATTCCGAGGATGCCTTGTCCGCCCGGATCGCCGTCACTGGTAAGGGTTGCCGTTGGAATACCGCAAATCTCCTGCACGTACAGGGTCAATGCTTCCGGCGTCATCGCGCATTGGAAATCATTGCTCTCTCCGATGAATCGCTTGCTGCGCACGGCCAGGTCGGCCATCTGGATATATCCCTCAATGCCAAGATGCATCAGGGGCGATTTGAGTTGCTTGTTCAACGCTTCGAGTCCCGGGATCAGGTCAGCCCGGAACGCGCGCACGTATTTCAGGAATGTCAGCACCTCGATCAGCAGTCCCAGCTGGATGGTGCGCGCGGTTTTTGTGTCGATCTTGTTCTGCAAGCGGACGTCCGTGGTGTACAGGTGGGAAAGGGCAGACGTGAAACCGCATATTCCCCACGTGCCGTTGTACCTGCTGATGCTTTCGCGCGGCATGATGCCTCCTGTCCATGAGATTGCAGTGTGGCTTCACGACAGTCTAGCGAGCGCATTCGAGCGAGCAAGTAACAAGGCGTATCACTTCACGTAACAAGTCTCGTTCCCGCCAACCGGATTTTGCCAGTGAATTCGATTACCTCACTATGATCGATTTTTTGCTCAACTCAGCGCCATACTGCGAGACGAACTTGTCAGGCATGGATGACATGCGCTTCAAGTTTGGAACAAGCTTGATGTCCTCCGGAGATTTCACGTCGAAGGTCTCGCATTCGCCATCCCAAAATGGATAGACTTGGTGATAAATCTCATTGCCGCCATCAAATCCAAGCGTTTCCACTTGCGCCAAAAGCGAAGAAGGAATCGGCAACTCCTTAAAGTAGGCCAGCACTTCGGGAATAACCTCGTACCCTTCCTTCCGGATTTGGATCTCCCGGTCCGTATGCTGGCGGACGAACTCCTCGACCTCAAACTTCGGCAGGAGTTTGCCTTGTACGTACATCAGCTCTTGGATGACGAGCAGCTTGAAGTTCAGGTCACTGAATAGCTGATTTCCGGTCTTGACCGGCGCCTTGCGCGATGTCGGCAAGCCGATCAACTGATTCAAGGACTTTAACTCGTCGATGTACTTTCCAGTATGCCCGCTATCGACGATCATCTGCGCCAACCGCCTTGCTTTCTTCGATTTGGTCAACAGCAGGCGCCTGTCATCATCGGAACCAAGCCGATAGAAGAAGGCGTGCTCGGCGAAGGTGTTGAACTGGCTGGCATCCCAGCGTTTTGAACTTTTCTCAAGCTGTGCCGCAATCTCATTCAGATCGTCGTAGATAAAGCTGTCGCCGTCGTTGTTCAGCAGGCCCAGCATGATGTTGAAGAACATGCCACCATGATTCTGGTCCACGCCAGCAACGAGATAATGGTCAATAAGCTCGCTCAGGATCGTTGCCCGTTCGGTGCAATGCTCGAGCAAGGACAGCGTAATGTTGTTGCCAATTTCGGGATTCATCCGCACAAGCGGCAGGATTAATTCGGATGCTTCCGCCAGTAGTTCTTCGCTTTGCCCGAGGCCGCCGTGGTAGAAATAAATCTCGAGCAGCATCTCAATCGCGTCGGCACCGGTCCCGGTGTCCGGCTTGACCGGCGATGGGAAAAGCTTTTCTGTCGAGTGCGCGGCCAGCTTCCTGATCAAGTCCTGGATTCTGGGCGAGTACTGCCCCAGTGCGACATGCAAATGGTTATTCGCGCCTGGAAAACGCAGATGGTTCTTGTGGAATGCAAAGATCAGTTGGTATCCAACTTGTGCACTTCCTGAGTTTGCCCACTCAGTGCCTTCTAGCCTTGCGATAATCTCTTCATACAGACGGTTAGCTGCATCTGGCGAAGTCTCGCCAAAAGCCAACCATGCCCGATTGACTGCTTTAATGATGTGACTGTATTTGCCTTCGGTCGTCGGAAGGTCTGTTACCAGTTTGATGGTCTCGATAACGACTGTCCAGCCGTCTTCAGGAGAGTAGCTTTTCACCTTTTGGACAAAGTCGTCCAACAGCCGGATCATTTGTTTGCTACGGGTTTGTAGCGCGTACATCAGGTCTTTGTTGATCATGTTTGAGTAAGCCACCGTCCGCTCAAAATCATTGGACAGCTCACATAGAGCAGGAGCCGCCAGGGTTGCAATTTAAGCACCGATGGTATCACTGGCGGGCAAACTGTTGACTGTGTTCAATGAATTTTCTTGCAATGCGAGAGTTTGCCAGATTCTTGACATGTTTGCGACTCATGTCACATACTGACGCCAATCGTCACAAAAAGTCTTCCCATGCATATCCCTTCTACTCCAGAACTCTGCGTATTGAAAGCTCTTTGGCGCCAGGCGCCGTTAAGCGCGCGTGAAATTCATGAGGCGGTGGAGGACGAGCTTGCCTGGTCATTTTCGTCCACGCGCAAAACCGTGGAGAGAATGATGGAGAAGCAAATGATTGCGCAGCACGTGCGCCATGGCGTTCAGGTGTACGAGGCCTTGCTGGACAAAGTCGAAACACTGGCCGCATACGCCCACGACTTCGGCACGCGCATTATGGAACTCGATACGCCGCTGCCAGTGAACATGTTCGCGGGCAGTAAGCTAGTAGACGCGAGCGAACTGGCGCAGCTTGAACAGATGCTGTCCGACTGGCCCGATGAGGATGATGCAAAGTGAGCGACCTCGATTTACTGGTGATACGCTTCCTGCTGGCGAGCCTCGGCTGCTTTGCGGCCGGCTTCAGCGTATGGGCATTAAGCGCCCTGCTCCGGCGCGTGCTGCCAGCATTGGCGGCGCAGCGCTCGCTATGGCTGCTGGGCCAGTTGGCAGTTCTGGCGACATTTGTGCTGATGTTGCTGCCACATAGTGAGCGTGTGCGCTTGATCCCGCCGCTTGAAGCGGCTACTGAAACGGTCACACAGTACATTGCACCACCTAAGGTCCCGGCGCTGCCAAACGTCACTGCCGAAGAGGCGCGACAGGAGGACGTTTCTTCCGGCACGCGAGCGTGGATGCTGCATAGCGCCCAATTGTGGCTTTGCGTCTACCTGGCTGGCCTGGCATGGTCGGCCGCCAGCCTGTGGCGCGCCCAGCGCATGCTGAACCGCCTGGCGCAAACCGGCGATATCGCAAGCACAGGCCACGCCGCCATTATTGAAGTGGACGCGCCGATTTCGCCTATGCTGCTTGGCCTGTTCCGCCCTCGCCTGCTGCTGCCGCGCCATTTGGGCGGCTTCGACAAGCTGCAGCGCGAAATGATCGTCGAGCACGAGATGACTCACTTGCGCCGCCACGACCTGCAATGGATGGCCGCCGGCATGCTGCTGCAAATGCTGTTGTGGTTCAATCCCTTCATGCGCCTGCTGCGCGCCAACCTGACCTGGGCGCAGGAACTGGGCTGCGACCGCGATGTGCTGCGTGGCCGTCCGGCGTCGCAACGCAAGGCTTACGCCGCCGCGCTAGTGGCACAGCTCAAGCTGCAGCACCTTACGCCACAAGGCGCGCTGGCTTTCGGCAGCATCGACGCGAATACGCTGACCGAGCGCGTTTCCCTGATCCGCAGCCCAGCAAACACGCGCCGCGCGATGTGGGCGCGTGCCGCGACCGTCGCTGCGCTGGCGGCCATCGTTGGCGGTAATTTCGCGCTGCAGCCCGCGCTGGCGTGGAGCGTCTCGCCGTCCGCACAGGCGGTGGCTGCGCTGAACTGCACTACCTTCGTTGATGCCGGCAGCGGCAAGGCCTTGCTGCGCGAGGGCGATTGTTCTTCGCGCATTACACCGGTTTCGACCTTCAATATTGTTGTCAGCCTGATGGGATACGACAGCGGCTTCCTGAAGGACCAGCACGCGCCAGTGCTGCCTTACCGCGAGAGCTACCAGGCATGGAACAAGGAATGGCACCGCGACATGGATCCGAGCCAGTGGATCAGCTATTCGGCCGTCTGGTACGCACAGCAAGTCACGCAACACATTGGCCGCGAGCAGTTCGAGCGCTACGTGCAAGGCTTCGGCTACGGCAACCGCGACACCAGCGGCGACAAGAGCAAGGACAATGGCCTGACCTGGTCCTGGGTCGGCTCCTCGATGCAGATTTCGCCGGATGAACAGACCCGCTTCCTGCGCCGGCTGGTACGCAAGGAACTTCCTGTTTCGCAGTACGCGCATGACCAGACTGCGAAGCTGCTGAAAGTGAGGGACCTGCCGAACGGCTGGCAGGTATTCGGCAAAACCGGGACCGGTGCCCCCATCGGGCCGGATGGCAAAGACGATTATTCCCGTTCCTACGGCTGGTTTGTAGGCTGGGCGACCAATGGCCAGCGCACCATTGTGTTTGCCCGCCTGGCACAGGACGAGAAATTGACCGAAGGCGCGGCCGGCCCGCGCACCAAGGAAGCATTCCTGCGCGAACTCCCCGCGCAACTCGCAAAACTCTAACCGAGGACAAAAATGAAACGCAAAATCTTCGCCCTGCTTGCAGGGTTGGGCCTCCCTTTGCTCGCGTTTTCCGCAGACCACTGCCTGGCGATGGCCGATGCAGCCACCGGCAAATGGCTGGTGCACGAAGGCGTGTGCGACAAGCGCCTGCCGCCGATGTCGACCTTCAAGCTGCCGATCGCCCTTATGGGTTACGACGCAGGCGTACTGTGGGACGAGCATGCGCCCGTCCTGCCCTTCAAACAAGGCTATGTGGACTGGCGTCCTGTCTGGCGCCAGGCGCACGATCCAGGTTCGTGGATGAAGGAGTCTGTCGTCTGGTACTCGCAGCAAATCACACTGCAACTGGGCGAAGAGCGCTTTGCCAGCTACGTCAAGCGCTTCGGCTATGGCAACGCAGACGTCAGCGGCGATCCGGGCAAGAACAACGGCCTGTCCAATTCCTGGCTGGGTTCCTCGCTGCGCATTTCGCCGGACGAGCAAATCGCCTTCCTTCGCCACGTCGTCAATCGCGAACTGGAGATCAAGCCGCGAGCCTACGAAATGGCCGCGAACCTCGTGCGCTGGCCAGAGCAAGTCGGCGGCTGGCAGGTCTTCGGCAAGACCGGCAGCGGCAGCGATGGAGGCCGTAAATTGGGCTGGTACATCGGCTGGCTGCAGAATGGCGAGCAGCGCGTCGTGTTCGCCCAGGCCGGCGATGGCGACGGCATGCAAATGCGCAGCGAATTCTTGCAGGGCCTGAAGGTGCGAGCCGCCGTGGATGGTGCGATCCGCCCGCTGATGACGGAGCATGAGCTTCCCGGCATGGCGGTCGCCCTCACGCTGGACGGCAAGCCGTACTACTTCAATTATGGCGTCGCCTCGCGCGAAACCAACGCACCGGTCAACGAGAGTACCCTGTTTGAAATCGGCTCGGTCAGCAAGACCCTGACAGCCACGCTGGGCACCTGGGCGCAGGCGCACGGAAAGCTGTCGCTGGACGCGCATCCTTCGCGCTACCTGCCGCAACTCAAGGGCAGCGCAGTCGACAAAGCCACCCTGCTCCATCTCGGCACCTACACCGCCGGCGGATTGAAGCTGCAATTCCCTGACGAAGTGCGCGAAGGGCAGGAAATGGCCTTCTTCCACGAATGGAAGCCAGATGCCGCGCCGGGTGCAATGCGCCGCTATTCGAACCCCAGCATCGGCCTGTTCGGCCACGCCGCAGCGGCTGCGCTGGGCAAGGATTTCGCGGCCGTGATGGAAGCGGAAATATTCCCCCGCTTCGGAATGAAAAACACGTACGTGCACGTGCCGGCGAGCGCGATGCGGCACTACGCCTGGGGCTATAACGATGGCAAGCAAGTCCGCGTGAATCCCGGCCCATTCGACGCCGAGGCATACGGCGTCAAGACGAGCAGCGCGGACCTGCTGCGCTTTGTCCAGGCGAATATCGACCCGACACACCTGGAACCGGCGCTGCGCCGCGCGGTCGCTGCGACACAGGTCGGCTATTTTGAAGCCGGCCCGCTGGTACAAGGCCTCGGTTGGGAACAGTATCCCTACCCGGCCACGCTTCAGCGCCTGCAAAGCGGCAGCGATCCGTCCATCACCCGCGAACCGGTTGCGGCCAAGCGCATCACGGCACGCGGCGAGGCGAACGGCACCCTCCTGTTCCACAAAACCGGCTCCACTAACGGCTTCGGCGCCTACGCTGTTTTCGTCCCGCAGAAGAAGATCGGCATTGTCATGCTGGCAAACTCCGCCTACCCGAACGCAGACCGCATCAAGGCCGCCTACGCGATCCTGCAGCAGCTCGCGCCATAAGGCGTAGCGTGGGGGCTTCTTCTCACTTGACCTAAATCAAAAATAAGCAACTTGCATTGAGAATACGCAGATCTTTTCAATTTTTTGACCTGCGTCAATTCAATAACATGCATGTGAAACATATGATTTAGCTGTCAAACGGCGCAATCCCGTGCCGGACAAACCTGTGAGAAGAAAATGAAACCGACCTTGATGTCCAAAGCCATTGCAGCAGTGGTGATCGGCGCCGCGACACTGGCGCCAGCTTATGCACAACATGGCCAGCACGGCGGCAATGGCAGCACTGCCGTCCAATATCGTCCTGACGTGACCTTTACCCTGCATACCGATATCGCAGACGGAAAGCTGGTCTTCATCAGCGACGCCGGAGAGTCCAAAGGCAAGGCCAATCCTACCTTGCGCGTTCCGGAAGGTGCTGTGGTGCAGATCAACCTGGTCAACGGCGATGGCGCAACCCACGATATCTCCGTGCCCGACTTCAAGGTTAAATCGAACCAGCTCAAAGACAAGGGCGCATCGACCGCCATTGTGTTCAAGGCTGACAAGAAAGGCGAATTCACCTACATCTGCTCCCTGCCAGGCCACGTGGCCGCAGGCATGATCGGCAAGATCATCGTCGGTGAAGGCGAGCTCAAAGCCGCGCCAAAAGGCGTCGATATTTCGCGCAATCCAACCGAAGTCGGCACGCCTGTAGGCAAGCGCGGTCCGCAAACCGTGAACGTCAAGCTGGACACCACCGAAGTCCTCGGCCAGCTGATGGACGGCACCACCTACAAATACTGGACCTTCAACAGCAAGGTTCCGGGCCCGTTCATCCGCGTCCGTGTGGGCGACACCGTGAACGTGGACATGTCCAACGCCAAGGACAGCCACATGATCCACTCGGTTGACTTCCACGCCGTGACCGGCCCAGGCGGCGGTGCGGCAGTGACCCAGGCGGCTCCGGGCAGCACCAAGAGCTTCACCTTCAAGGCCATCAACCCAGGCCTGTACGTGTACCACTGCGCTACCCCGATGGTGGCACAGCACATCTCCAACGGCATGTACGGCATGATCCTGGTCGAACCTGAAGGCGGCCTGCCGAAAGTGGACCGCGAGTTCTACGTGATGCAGGGCGAGCTGTACACCGCCCAGAAGCACGGCACTCCAGGCGAAGCTGAATTTTCGCTGGATAAGCTGCTGGCCGAACAGCCGGAACACCTGATGTTCAACGGTACCCATGACGCGCTGACCAAGACCCACCGCATGGAGGCCAAGGTTGGCGAAACGGTCCGCATCTTCTTCGGTGTCGGCGGTCCTAACGCAACCTCCAGCTTCCACGTGATCGGCGAAGTGTTCGACCGCGTCTACAGCATGGGCGACTTGACCTCGCCTCCGCTGCAGAACGTGCAGACCACCACCGTGGCTCCGGGCGGCGCGACGATGGTCGAGTTCAAGACCGAGGTGCCAGGACGCTTCATCCTGGTCGACCACGCGCTGTCCCGGATGGAGAAAGGCCTGGTCGGCTTCCTCTACGTGACCGGCAAGGAGAATCCGGAAATCTTCCGGACCAACAGCAAGCCTGACGGCGATTCGGGCCACTGATCTTCAGGATTAGCACCGACATTACCTTAACCAGGACAGGACCCGCCCAGCGGGTCCTTTTGCCATTTCAGGAGAACCAAATGCCAAGCCCCAAAATCGACCCCCGCGAGTTCCTCAAGCGACTGCCCCTGTTCGCAGACCTGTCGCCGGAGGAGCTGTCGCTGGTGGCTGCCGGCACCACCGAACACCACATCCCGCGCGGCAGCGCAGTCTTCCAGCGCGGCGATCCATGCGTCGGCTTCCACATGGTCATTTTCGGCCAAGTGAAACTCAGCTTCCTTTCCTCCCAGGGCAACGAGAAGATCGTCGAGATCATCGGCCCGGGCCACAGCTTCGGCGAAGCGCTGATGTTCATGGAAAAGCCCTACATCGTCACCGCCCACGCAGTCAGCGACTGCATGCTGCTGCATATTTCCAAACACACCGTGTTTGCCGAACTGGCACGCAACCCGCAGTTTGCGCGCCGTATGCTGGCCGGCATGAGCCGCCGCCTGCACGGCCTGATTTCGGACGTGGAAGCGTACTCGCTGCGCTCAGGCAGCCAGCGCATTATCGGCTATCTGTTGAAGGATGACGACGCGACGGACGGTTCCGAGATCACGCTGGCCGTCAGCAAGAAGCTGCTGGCCTCGCGCCTGAACCTGACGCCGGAATACTTCTCGCGCGTGCTGCACGAACTGGCCGACCAGGGCATGATTGCCGTGAACGGCCGCCAGATCAGGATTCTTGATTCTGCTCGTTTGCGAGCTTACGAAGGCTGACCGCAGCCAGCGCCAGGTCGAAACCCAGGCGCATGCAGGAAACTGCCAGTACCGCACCTGCCAGCTGGGCAAGCCAGCCGGGTGCGATGGCAGCGGCAAGCAGCAACACCACACTGGCGGCATGCCAGGCGAACTGCACGCGCGGCTCGCTGTCCGGCATCAACTGGCGCACGCCCGGCACATCGCAGCCGGCGTGCTGCCCGTGGTACCACAACAGGAATGGCACGATCTTGTACAGCATGCCATTCACCGCCGACATGGCGAAGCCCCCGATAAACAGCACGCCGAGGACCAGCGCCTTGTCGATGCCGCGCGGGCAAAGGTACACTGCGACGCTGGCCAGCAGCGAGCCAAGCGACAGCCACCAGTACCAGGTCGATATGTCGGCCGCGCGCTTGCGGCGGAACAGTAGCACCAGCGTGTAGACCGCGAACAGCGCCAGGCAGGCACTCACCAGCCCGGCCCCGATCCATTGCCACTGCTGGTCAAGCAGGTAGCCGGCAGTCCACAGCGCCAGCCCGCCAAGGCAGAGCGGCGGCAGCGTGAAGGCGAGCTGGCGCGGGAACAGCTGGGTGGACTGGAACATCGGCACCACCTGGAACACCACCGACACCACCAGCACGCCGACCCAGCCCACCAGGGCCCAGGCGGCATGCACATTGGTCCACTCCATCACACGCAGGCGCACGGCTCCCACCAGGAAGGCCGCCAGCGCCACGCCGATGGTCACGGCGCAAGCCAGTGCCACGACGGCCTGGCGCATGCCAGCCACGACCGGCAAAGCGTTCGGCGCGGAACGCTGCGACAGCGCCCGCGCCAGCACGGCAACCAGGAGAATGAAAGCGCCGGCCAGCAGCATGCCGGCCGCACGCAGGCACCATGGCAGCCCATGCAGGAAGCCCGCCGCCAGCAGCAGTGCGCCGCCAGCCAGGGCGCCCCAGATCACGGGGCCAAGCCGGCGCGCCCAGTGCAGCTCGACACCTGCCACCACCGGCACCATCTGCAGCAGCGAACCTGCCATGGCCATGCCGAGGAAGCCGAGCGTCAGCAGGTGTGTAACGGCCAAAGTGGCCGGTGCCCAGCGTGTGCTCATTGCGTCGGCGCCCTGCCACACCAGCAGCAGGCCGGCCAAAGCACCGAACCATGGCGCCGCCAGCAGGAATCGCAGCGGCAGCGCCAGCCCGGGCGTATGCTCGAAAGCCAGCTTGCGTTGCATCAGTCAGTTTGGGAAATCAGGATTTCGTAGATAAAGTCGTCGCGCATCGAAGTACGGTAACGGTAGCCATTCTTCTCGAGGATGCGGTAAAGGGGAACCGGCTCGCGGTCGATGACCATGCGGATATGCTGGCCGGGTTGCAGCAGGTCGAGCGCTTCCAGCACGCGCTCCATCGGTTCAGGCGGCACCATGCCGCACAGCTCCAGCAAAATTTCAGGCGCACTCATGATGATTCCTTCAGATAAGGTCCGCCAATGTCTGGCGGTCGAGATGCCCGAGGTAAGCCTCGGTCGCCTTGTGCAATCCCTCCTGCAGGCGGCAGGCGCCGGCCAGCTGGCAGGTATTGCGCGTGGCATTGAAACATTCAACGATCGTAAAGTCGGCTTCAGCCAGGCGCACCACGGCGCCCACCGAAATCGAAGCCGGCGGCTGCGCCAGGCGCAGGCCACCGGCCCGTCCGCGCCAGGTGGCCACCAGCCCGGCTTGGCCGAGCCGGTGAGCCACCTTGCGCAGGTGATGTTCGGAGATGCCGTGTGCCTTGGCAATCTCCTGCACGGTCACCAACCTGCCCTGCTGCCGGCCCAGGTACATCAGCAGGCGCAAGGCATAGTCGGTGTGGCCCGTGAGGCGCATTTGCTTAGTTCTCCAGCGCCACGCCTTCTGCCACGGTCTCTTCCTTCTTCGCCTTGCCGATCAGGCGCAGGGCGAACAGGGCGAGGAACAGGCAGCCAATCGCGAACACGATATCGCCAGGAACGCGCAGCCACACCGCGGTTTCCATGAAGGTCGAGTGAACGACTTCCGGCGAACGGGCGAACCACATGCCCTTGGTGATCGCAGCCGCGGCCTGGTAGATACCGGCAGGAACCAGCGAGATGAACACCATCATGGCCAGGCCGATGTTCAGGCACCAGAACATGGACGCGAGCAGCTTGTCCGACCATGCGAAGCGGTCAACCAGGCCGCGCAGGCAGAACAGCATCAGGCCGATACCCAGCATGCCGTACACGCCAAACAGTGCGGCGTGGCCGTGGGCGGCGGTCATGTTCAGGCCTTGCATGTAGTACAGCGCGATCGGGGTGTTGATCGAGAAGCCCAGCAGGCCGGCGCCTACGGTGTTCCAGAAGCCCACTGCGATGAAGCACAGGATGGCCCATTTGTACGCGCCGATCCATGGCGCGGCTTTGGAGCGCTTGTAGTTGCGATAGGCTTCCATGCCGATCAGCGACAGCGGAACCACTTCCAGGGCCGAGAACATGGCGCCGATAGCGATCACCGAAGTCGGGGTACCGGTGAAGTACAGGTGGTGCAAGGTACCCAGGATGCCGCCGAACAGGAACACAATGGTTTCCAGGATGATGGCGCTATTGGCCGAAGCAGCGCGGATCAGGCCCAGGCGGGTGAACAGCAGCGCGATGACAGCGGTTGCGAACACTTCGAAGAAGCCTTCCACCCACAGGTGGACCAGCCACCAGCGCCAGTACTCGATCATCGAGTAGTGGGTGCCCTTGCCCCAGGTCAGGGACGTAGCGTAGAAACCGCCGATGCACAGCGCAGCCAGGAACACCATGGCGATGATGCCGCGGCTTTCCGATGGTTTCTTCAGTGCGGGCCACAGGCCGCGACCGAGCAGGAAGGCCCAGAACAGCAGGCCGACGAACAGCAGGATCTGCCACACACGGCCCATCGAGGTGAACTCGAGGCCCTGGTTACCCAGCCAGAACGAGAAGTCGACGCCCTTGTGCTGCAGGGTGCCCAGCCAGCCGGTGGCGGTCGAACCAACCACGATGAACAGCAGCGCGTAGAACAGCACGTCGGTACCCAGCTTCTGGAACTTCGGCTCGACGCCAGAGATCGCTGGAGCGATATACAGGCCGGTAGCCAGCCAAGCGGTAGCGATCCACAGCACGGCGAACTGGGTGTGGATGGTGCGGCTGACGGTGAACGGCAGCACATTGGCCAGCGGGATGCCGAAGAAGCTCGAGCCTTCCACCGCAAAGTGCGCGGTGATCACACCCATGCCGACTTGCGCCAGGATCAGGCCGATCACGACCAGGAAGTACTTCTTGGTGGCCTTCATCGAAGGCGTGGCTTTCAGCGAGAACAGCGGATCGTTCTTCGGTGGCACAGGATCTTCTTCTTCCTTGTGCATGCCATGGTAGAACAGCATGCCGGCGATGGCGCCGATCATCAGGATGACCGAAGCGATCGACCAGATGCCGGCACCGGCGGTCGGAGTGTTGTCGATCAGCGGTTCATGCGGCCAGTTGCTGGTGTAGCTCAGGCCAGTTTCGCCTGGACGGTCGGCAGCGGCAGCCCACGACGACCAGAAGAAGAAACCGGTCAGCGCGGTGCGGTCGGTCGCTTCCGGCAGCGAATTCGGCGCCATTGCGTACTGTTCGCGCAGCTTGTCGTACTGCTCGGCGTTGCCGAACAGGCCGGCGTAGTGGTTTGCCACGGTGCGCACTGCTTCGGCGCGGATGGCCGACAGCTTCACTTCATTGGTGTCGGCGTTATAGGTGTTGGTACGCAGTTCGGACTTCACCAGGGCGTCAACGTGGGCTTTGGCGCCGGCTTCGAGCTGGGCGTAGTCCTTGTTGAAGTTCTTGCGGGCGAACAGGTCTTGCAGCGCGACTGCTTCGCGGTGCAGCCAGTCGGCCGACCAGTCAGGCGCCAGGTAGGAGCCGTGGCCCCAGACGGTACCCAGCTGCTGGCCGCCGGCCGACAGCCAGGCGCTCTGGCCGTATTTGACCTGGTCAGGCGTGTACAGCACCGCGCCCGTGTCGTCGACGACTTGCGCTATTGGAGGCGCTTTCAGGTAAATTTCGCGGCCCACCCAGCCCAGTACCGTAAACGATAGCAGGCAGATAATGGCGAGCCACGTCCATAACTTCTTAGTGGCGTGCATGATAGCTCCTTTTGTGGTGTTTCAAATGTATGTTTTTAGCCAGAATACAGCCGCCACGAAGGCAGCTCACATGATCCAGGTCAAGTGTTGGTCAATGGCCGCCGCAACCGCCGCAGCAGGTGTGGCTGCGCTGTTGTGGCGCCACAGGCGGGTAGCCGTGTTCTTCCAGCAGCTTGCCCAGGTGGTGGACGCTGGTCAGGGAATCATCGAAGGCGACTTCAACGTGGGAGGCGCCGGATGGAGCGTGGACGCCGCGGATGCCGGGGACGGTGCGCAGCAGGTCAAGGACGCGGGTTACATTGGCGGCGTCCAGGGCGGAAGCAAGTTGGAAAGAGTGATGCATTTGTAAGTCCTCCTCGGGGTTGGTGTGGGAGGAAGTTTAGGGAGCGACTGGGATGGTGTCCTTGACGCAGCTTAAGCAAAAACCGGTAAATCCGGGTCTGACCCGCAGGGTCAGACCCCCAACGGTTTTGAGGACCGGGGTTGTGGTTTGAGGTCTTTGAATTTCGCAATAAGTCAAAGGCCCAGAACCAACCCCGTTAGCCGCGCCGCAGACAGGGTCTGACCCTGCGGGTCAGACCCTGGTTTACCGGTTTTCAGCCACACCCACCCATGTAATGGCACTCAACACACCGCGTACACCCATCAACCTTATGCAGCGCCCTCGCCCCACACTCCGGGCACTTCCCCGCCGACTGCGCCGGCGCAGCCCCCGCCGCCGTCATCGCCTCCGGCGCCACATGCCCCGTCGACGCACACCGCACCGCCAACTGCGGCACCGGCACCTGATTCCCATACGCATCCAGGAACCCCCGCCGTATCAATATCCGCTGCAAGGTAAACGCAATGGCAGCAACTTCGGAATCGTGATAAACCGGCACCTGCACCCCATCCTCACGCGTCAACAGACCACAGCGCACCGGCCCCTTCTCCCAAGCCACCTCACGCATATCCGCGAGCGCCTTTGCAATCGAACTCCCCGCCCGTGCCGCCATCGACAAGAGCCGCATGGACGACGTAATCCACTGCTGTCCATCGCTACGCTGGTTAGCCGGCATAAAGAACTCAAACGGCCGCTCAATCCGCACCGGCATCCCATCCAGCATGCCATCCACGGTGATAAAGCTCACGGTCAGGTAAGCCGACTTCTTCCCCTCCTGCGTCCAATACTCGACTTTAGAGGTCACCGACTCCAGCTCACCCAACGGCCGCCCATCAAAGCGCTTGCGCAAGGGATCATCGTCAAGGAGAACCGGCGCAATAGCAGCAGCCGGCTCCGGTGCCACACTCAGCACACTCCCTGTCACCGTATTCGGCCGGAAAGTAGCAAGCCCCTTCAGCCCCGCCACCCAAGCTTCGGTGTACAGCTCCTTGAAATCTTCATACGGATAGTCCTCCGGCACGTTGACCGTCTTCGAAATCGCCGTATCGATGAAAGGCTGCACAGCCTCCATCATGCTCACATGATCCAGCGCCGCCATATCCAGCGCCGTCACGAATTGCGGCGGCAACTGCCCCATGTCAAAGCCCATGTGCCGGTACAGGCGCCACGCATGATCCGCCACCTCGTAGGAGCGCGACGAACCATCCGGCATGCGCTTGCGGCGCTGGTAGACCCACGAAAAAGCCGGCTCGATGCCATTGGAGGCATTGTCCGCAAACGCCAGCGTAATCGTGCCGGTCGGCGCAATCGACAGCAGGTGCGAATTGCGGATGCCATGCTTTGCAATCGCCTCTCGCAAAGCGTCCGGCAAGCGGCACACAAAGGCACCCTCCAGGTACTTGTCCTTGTCGAAGAATGGGAACGCCCCCTTCTCCTGCGCCAGCGCCACGGAGGCCGTGTAGGCCGCATCGCGCAACGCTTCCGCAATGCTGGCCGCCATGGCACGGCCGCCTTCGGAGTCATAGCGCATGCCCAGCATCACCAGCGCACTGCCAAGGCCCAGGAAGCCCAAGCCGATACGACGCTTGGCCGCGCCCTCATCGGCCTGTTGCGGCAGCGGCCACTGGGTTGCATCCAGCGCCAGGTCCAGCATGCGCACCGCAATGCCGGCCACGAGGCGCATCGCCTCATAGTTGAAGGAAGCGTGATCGGTGAATGGGTTCTGCACGAAGCAGGTCAGGTTCAGCGACCCCAGGTCGCAGCAGCCATAACCAGGCAGCGGTTGCTCGCCGCAGGGATTGGTAGCACGCAGGGTTTCGCAGTAATACAGGTTGTTCTCGGCGTTGATGCGGTCCACGAACAAAACGCCCGGTTCCGCGTGGTCGTAGGTTGAAGTCATCACCTTATCCCACAGCTCGCGCGCCGGAACACGGCGATAGACCCACATCCCATCCTCGCGCTGCCGCGCGCCCGCGGCCAAATCCTCATCGCCCGGCTCGGCCTTGTGCACCAGTTCAAAGTGCGAGTCCGAAGCCAGCGCCCGCATGAAGGCATCCGTCACGCCGATCGACAGGTTGAAGTTGCGGAAGCCGCCATCGTCCTTGGCAGCGATAAAGCGCTCGATATCGGGATGGTCGATGCGCAGCACACCCATTTGCGCACCTCGCCGCGCACCTGCCGATTCCACGGTCTTGCAAGAAGCATCGAAGACTTCCATATACGACACCGGCCCCGAAGCGCGCGACTGCGTGCCCTTCACCTTCGCCCCAGCCGGGCGAATGGCACTGAAGTCGTAGCCCACACCGCCACCGCGGCGCATGGTCTCCGCCGCTTCCGCCACAGCGGTGTAGATGCCAGGCAGGCCATCATCCTCGCCCGTCACCGAATCCCCCACCGGCTGCACGAAGCAGTTCATCAAGGTGGCTTTCAGGCCAAGGCCGACGGCGGAATTGATGCGTCCAGCGGGCACGAAGCCATTCTCCTGCGCCCACAGGAATTTTTCTTCGAGATCGTCGCGTAGTTCCGGCGCCTCAAGCGCAGCCAGTGCACGCGCTACACGGCGGCGGACGTCAATGATGTCCCGCTCATCCCCCTTCGCGTATTTTTCGCGCAGCACGTCCAGCGAGATTTCTTGCGGCGGCATCGGGTTGCCGAACATTTTTTCGTTTGCATTCATGAATAGTCCTGCTCAGGTTAAAACTGAGCCTGACTATCCACCAATGACGCAGCAAATTCCTTGATTCAGGATAAGTTTGGTGACCAGATTTCCTCTTCCGACCACTCCAGCTCCTTGAAATCCTGCGCCCGCAGCGGAGCCTCGCCTGCCGGGAAGAACTCGTCCAGCTGCGGCGGAGCGACGGGCGTCGACGACAGCATGGCATGCACCTGCCCGCGATGATGGATCTGGTGCTCAAAGACATGCGCCAGCAAGCGCTGGCGCGTATCGCGCTGGAATACGCCCTCGCCCCGATCGATGGTCACGATCCGGCCCAGCTCCTCATCACGCAAGGCCTTGCAATAGGCGATCAAGCGGCGATCCGCCTCACGCTGCGCCGCCCAAAGCGCCTCGCAAGTACCAAACGGCTCAGCCACCGCGAAAAACTCGCTGCGGAAATCCGGATGCGGCTGCGCCCCGCGCGCCTCCCTTTCGAGCGCATCAAGATAAAACCAGTCGACGGTCAGGATGTGATTGAGCGTCGCCTTAATCGACGGAAAGAACCCCGTACGGCGCGCCACGAAATCCCCCTGCGACAATTGCGCACAAGCCCTCAGCAGCCGATGATTAGCCCAGCCATTGTTATAAGCCTCCGTCAGCAAATGCCGCGAAAGCCGACTACGCCCGAGCCCGTGTCCCACCATGGGGTCACACCCGAAATGGGACACGGCCCCAGCCGCAACCAACGCAGCGATCGAGGCGCGATAACCTTCAGGCAGCTTGTCCGGCAACGCGTCGGCGGGAAACAGCCCAACTTCCTTGTGCTCATGGCTGAGCACGGGCACAAACCCACCGTCCAGCCTGCAGGCATAGGTAACGATGAATACCTGCTTTCCAGGCACGACCTCAAACAGGTAGCTATCCAGCGGCGCCCCTACGCTGACGCGCACGCCGAGCTCCTCCTCGACCTCACGCGCCAGGCAAGCAGCCGGCGACTCGCCATCTTCAATGCGCCCGCCCGGCAGTTCCCACTCCTCACGCTCGTTCTTCAAGAGCACGACCCTGCCGTCAGGAGCGCAAAACACGCCCTTCACCGAAACTGGATAAGTCATTGGATATGCAAGTAAGAGATGCCCGGCGCTTCTTCAAGAATCGACCGCACAGCGGTGTACAGCTCCGCCACCACCGTCGCGCGTGGATCACGGCCAGCCAACCGCTCCATCAACCCGCAGTCAGCAAAGACATACGCCTGCCAGCCCTCTTCCGCACTGGTGCAGGCGACATACAGCTCGCAATCCTCAGCCTCCACCGGCACGCACCAGGCGAAATCCTCAGGAATCACCTCACCGAGCGTATGGAAGCCATGCGTTGGCAGTTCATTGGCCATCCACTCGGCCAGGCGCAAGCCATAAATGCCGGGATTGGTCAGTTTGTCCTCATCCGCAACGATTTCGAAGCAGGAAGACTGGAACATCAGGACCGGGCTATGCATTCTGATGCTCCTTTCTTTGATCAGCTGCGCGGCACTTGCGCGAAAGCGGTTTTCAGGCGCCGCACCATGGCATCATTCATCGACGCCGTATGTTTGTTCCAGCGGTCCATCGTATGCTGCAGCTCGCTCTGCAAGCGCTGCGCAAGCTGATACTCGCGCATGCCAGCAGCCCAGATCGCAAATTCTGCACGCGCATCAAAACTGCCGAAGCGGTTGACGGCATTCTCGAACTCGGCGCGGGCTTCGTCATTGCGGCCGGCAGCCGCGAACGCTTTTGCCAGCAGCAGGCTGCATTGCTCAGCGCGGTAATTCGCATCCGCACGGCGGATGAATTCGAGGTGTTCGATCGTCTTGCCGTGCGCTCCAATTGCCAGGTTGGCCCGCGCCGCACCAAGGCGGATCTCCAGGTCCGAGCCAAACGCACCCTGCAAGCACGCTTCATACGTGGTAGCCGCCTCGGCCGACTCGCCCGCTTCCAGCAAGGCAGAGGCAAGACGCATCTGGTTTTGCGCCGTCGGGGTGAAGTTGAACGCATCGCGCGCTTCACGCAGTTCACGGCCCGGATCAAGCATGCGGCCGGCAGCGGCAACCGCTTTGCGCGCACCGACTTCCAGGCGCGAACTCGGCAGGTACACGGCGAAGAAATACACCAGGCTGCCCAGCAGTGGGAAAGAGAACAGGATCAGCAGCCAATACAATTCCCGTCCGCGGCGCACCGCGTGCACGGCGAAAAAGATGGCAACCAGAATATGCAGACCCAGACCGAAAACCGGCATTTCACTCTCTCCTAATAGTTGAAGTTTCGATTATAGACGACCATCCCGCAAGGGTTCCAGATGGATGCTGAGGCCGCTTGCCGAGGTACGGATAGCGGTCGGCACAAACTGCACGCCGGCATAACGCAGCTCATCCGGACGCCAGGTATAGATCGGGGTATCGCGCGCCAGGCTGTCCGCCAGCAAGCGCGCCGCACCAGCGACCTGGCGCTGGGTGCGCTCATCCAGGCCGTCCAGCGTGAAGTCATCCAGGCGCGCATCGGCCAGCATGACCGCATTGCGGGAAGGATCGATATTCAAGCGCCCCGACAGCGACAGGCTGCCGGTAAATTGCTGCCGCATCAGCGGCGACGAAACCGACAGCGTGGCGCCGAGCGCGATGCGGTCGTTCGGCAGCGTGGACAGGCGCGGCTGGTCCAGGCGCAGCTCGAACACGGCCAGCGCGCGATGCTCGAGCGGGAAGCGCTGGTCGATATTGCGCTGCAGCCGCGCTAGCGGGACTTCGTAATCGCGCGGTCCAGCGAAGCTTGCGCAGCCGGACAGTAGCGCCGCGGTTCCGCCGCCAGCCGCCAACACGGCGATAGCAAGGGCGCGCGCGGCAAGTCGTCTGTGTGGGGTCATTTGAAGCTCCTGTGTCATAGTCGCAGCCATGATAGCGGGGAACGCTTATGCAACCTGTAACCATTGGTATCGCTGGATGGGCCTTGCCGCGCGCTGACGTGGACCTGTTTCCACCGCCAAGTTTTGGCAGCAATCTGGCGCGCTACGCGTCGGTATTCAACGCGGTCGAGATCAACTCGTCGTTTTACCGCCCTCACCGGCCCGAGACCTACACGCGCTGGTCAGACAGCGTCCCTGACAGCTTTCGCTTTGCCGTCAAGCTGCCGAAGACCATCACGCATGAAAAGCGCTTGCAGGATATCGGCGCGGACCTCGACCGCTTTGCCGAAGAGGCGGGAGCGCTGGGCAAAAAACTGGGCTGGATCCTGGTGCAGACGCCACCCAGCCTGCGCTTCGAACCGGCGGCGGTGGCCGGCCTGTTCGCCGGCCTCGGCGAGCGCTTTGGCAAAAACGGGCGCAACGGCGGCCCAGCGCTTCTGGCTTGCGAGGCCCGCCACGGCTCATGGTTTGGCGACGAGGCAACAGCGCTGCTGCGTGAAATGAAAGTGATCCGCGTCGTAGCGGATCCGCCTGCTGGCGAACCGGGACCTTTTGTGGCGACACGAAACGGCGCAGCTTACGTCCGCCTGCACGGAAGTCCGCTGATTTACCGCTCAATCTACGAAACCGAACGCCTCGAACAAGTCGCCGCCTGGCTACTCGACCAGCGCGGCGATGCGCTGGTCATCTTCGACAACACAATGTCCGGCACGCAGGTCCGGCAAGCAAGGCAGCTCCACGAACTGCTCACTTCTCGCGCCCTTGCTGCCGCTTCACCTCCAGCATGATCCGGTTCGCAAAGTACCCGTAACAAGCCAACAGGCAAATCATCCAGCCGAGCGTGAGAATCGCCGGATCGACCCGGTCGAGGCCCAACAATTCGAAATTTTGCCGGACCAGCTCGAAAACACCCCAAAGCATGAAGGCGCTAGCGACTCCGCCAAGGCCCAGCCGATAGATCGGCCAATTGTCGCTGAGATGCGCGCGCGCCTGCTGCCACATGCTATTTCTTCCCCTTCATCGGATCATCATCCGGGTTCACATACGTGATATCGAACGGCCCCTCGCCGTGAATCTGCACGATAGTATCGCCCTTCATGATCGCATAGTGGTTAGTCTTGGCCGGAATCGCCACAAAATCCCCCGCATGGTGAGCCTTGGCCGCCTTTTCATCAAGCTTGTCCCCCATGCCCAGCATCAGCGTGCCCTTGATCACGGTGACGTTCTCCATCATCGAATGCATGTGCGGCGGCACCTTGTAGCCCGACTGGGCATGCAAACGAAGCACGAACGGACCGGGTTTGCCGGGATCGCCCTGAAGTACAGCCGCTTTGGCGCCTTTGGGCAGCGTAGGCGGGCCATCGCCCCATTTCATCTCATCACCAAGATGCATTGCCGAAACAGGAATCAGACACCCAAAAGCAGCAGCGGCAAAGACAGCAGCCAGGGCACGAGGCGTAGTTCTGGACATGGCGATCTCCTAAGAAGTGGGTACTGCAAGATTGATCATAGTCTGCATTTGCAAAAAAACCACTTGCAGCCAGCAGTTTCAGTGTTATAGTTCACTACAACACCAGTTCATTAAATCACCAACACTGGAGGAAACCATGTATGTGGAATGAAAACCGTCCGATCTACCTGCAATTGAAGGAGCGGGTCGTCGGCATGATGCTGGATGGCTTGCTCAAGCCCGGCGATGCCCTGCCCTCGGTGCGCCAGGTCGCGGCCGATTACCAATTGAACCCGATTACCGTCTCCCGCGCCTATCAGGAGCTGGTCGACGAAACCTTGGTAGAAAAAAGAAGGGGATTAGGAATGTACGTTACCGAAGGCGCTGTTGATAAACTGCTGTCCACTGAACGCGAACGCTTTATCCGCGAAGAATGGCCCGCAATGGTTGAACGCATCCGCCGCTTGGGCCTGGACATTGAACAACTTCTGCGCGCCACGAATGTGCCGCCACAAGGAGCCCCGGCATGACAGCGATCATCACCGCTAAACACCTGAGCAAGAGCTTCGGTGCCACCAAGGCGCTGGACGACGCAAGCTTCCAGATCAACGCCGGCCGCATTGTCGGCCTGATCGGCCCAAACGGCTCCGGCAAGACCACCACCCTGAAAGCCATCCTCGGCCTGTCCCGCTTCGAAGGTGAGCTGAATGTACTGGGCCTGGACCCGCGCCAGCAGCGCGATGAGCTGATGAAGGACGTGTGCTTCATCGCCGACGTCGCCATCCTGCCGCGCTGGCTGAAGGTAAAGGACGCAATCAGCTTCTGCGAAGGCATCCACCCGCGCTTCAACCGCGAACGCGCCGAAAAATACATCGCCAACACCAAGCTGTCGCCGGACATGAAGGTCAAGGCCATGTCGAAGGGCATGATCGTGCAGTTGCACCTGGCGCTGGTGATGGCAATCGACGCCAAGCTGCTGGTGCTGGACGAACCAACCCTGGGCCTGGACATCCTGTACCGCAAGCAGTTCTACCACCAGTTGCTGGAAGACTACTTCGACGAGAACAAGACCATCCTGATCACCACGCACCAGATCGAGGAAGTCGAAAACATCCTGACCGACCTGATGTTCATCCGCGACGGGAAGATCACCCTCGCCGCCTCAATGGACGAAATCGGCGACCGCTACACCGAAGTGATGGTGCAGCCAGAGTACATGACCGCCGCCAGCGCCCTGCAGCCACTGCACCAGCGCACGGTGTTCGGCAAGGCAGTGATGCTGTTCGACGGCGTCTCGCGCAAGCAGCTCGAAACGTTTGGCGAAACCCGTACCCCTAGCGTGGCCGACCTGTTCGTGGCCAGCATGAAAGGACAATACGAATGAATACGATGAAATGGCTGATGCAGCGCGAGTACTGGGAGAACAAGGGCATGCTGTTCTGGGCCCCTGCCATTGTCGCCGGCCTGATGGTGGCCTTCACCGCCGTGATGCTCATCATCGGCAACAATATGGAAATGCACTTCAACGGCGACAGCCTGGCACGCTTCCATGAAATGACGCCCGTGCAGCGGCATGAACTGGCCAACGCATTCGGTGCTGCCTTCCCGATGATGGCGACGCCGCTGTATATCCTGATGGGCTTCGTGATCTTCTTCTACTGCCTGGGCGCCTTGTATGACGACCGCCGCGACCGCAGTATCCTTTTCTGGAAATCGCTGCCGATTTCGGACACTACCACCGTATTGTCCAAAGTGGCTGTGGCTACCGTAGCGGCGCCGCTGATCGTAGCGATCATCGGCTTCGTGGCATCGCTCGCCATTATCCTGATGGCGTCCCTCGCCCTCAACCTCCATGGCCTGAACGTGTTCAGCGACCTGCTCTCCTCCACCAACCTGTGGTTGTCGCCGTTCCGCATGCTGTCGCTGATTCCGATCTACCTGCTGTGGGCACTGCCAACCGTGGGCTGGCTGCTGATGGTCTCGAGCTGGGCGCGCAGTAAAGTGTTCCTGTGGGCAGTCGGCACCCCGCTGATGACCGGCGCCCTGCTGGCCTGGGCCAACTACGCCTTCAAGCTGGGCATCAACATCGAATGGTTCTTCTCGCAGGTGGTGCTGCGCCTGCTGGGCAGCGTGCTGCCAGGCGCCTGGTTCATGTTCGACCGCTCGGCCCAAGAGGCAATGAAACACGCGCCGGGGATGGAGAACGACCCGGCTGGCCAGATCGGCGGCTTCTTCAACCAGACCTATGCCTCGCTGGCTAGTCCGACGCTGTGGGTTGGTGTAGCGGCAGGCGTGGCGATGATTGCTGCCGCGATCTGGCTGCGCCGTTGGCGCGAAGAGAACTGATTGCTCCGAGCTCTCGGTAGCTCACCCTTAAAGCGTCGAGCTACCGAAACGTCAGAAAATTAGTTTCTCGCATGCAGGACATGGCGTCGAATCACTTGCGGCGAAGCGTGTCCAATTTTTCGCGAAGGCCTTTTGAGACTGAATTCGGGCATGCACGCGCTACGTGATGTAGCAGATTAATACATGGATCAGGCCGTTCATTCTCAGTCAGTTGAAACAAGCCATCCACCACAGTCGCCTCAGGCGGAACTACTTGCGCGCGCTGTAGCGCGAGCGTTGCGTCGATTTGGTCGTTAATGCCTTGCATTGCACATGCGCGCACACCGGCCTCCTGAAGGTAAGCAATACGGGTTGGTGGCAGCTCGCATCGCAATGGATCGAGCTCCGCAAACACTGTTACCCCTTCGGCCAACATCTCTGCACGACCTGATTCAAACGCAGGATGTTCGGCAAAAACCGCAAACAATCCCAGGATTCCGACCAAACCAAATCCAACTACAAACACGGGATGTTCGTAACTCTCCAAGATGCCAAGCGCAATAAGAGCGCCTAATAGCACTCCAGCCACCAAATAGCCAATCGAGCTAATCCAGTGACTTTGAAATAACTGCCATACGGCCAACCCTACACCACAAAGAACTGTTACACCCGCAACTACTATTCGAAACATCTGTCCTCCTCTTGGATTTGCGCATGCAGCGCAAGGGCGGTGCCTTAGCCTAAATACTGTACAAATATACAGTTATCATTAGCCAAACACAAGAGCAGAAAATGTTAAGAACGAAAATTATGTGTGTCCGCGCCTAACCTAAACCTATTGGCGCAGTGTCTTCCACAATTTGTAGGTGCACGCGGACCAGTTGACGTCAAAGCACATGCGAACTTAGAAGTGGTACTCAGCGCGCACCATCGGAGTCTGCGCCAAGCTGCCCGGCACATTGGATGGGTTGCCGAACTTGTTGCGCCAGTATTGATATTCGAAACCAGCCTTCAACTTACCCGGTTTCAGCCCCGCGGCAGCACTGAAGTCATACATCACCTGCATGTCGATGTTGGTTTCCGGCGCGGTCGGCCCGCCGAACTCATTGCGGCCTTTCTCGCCGATGTAGTTCATATACCCTTCGAACGACCAGCCGCTGCCAAGCGGGATGCCCCAGGCGGCGTTCAGCATCGCGTGTGTGTCGTAGTGATAGCGCTTGGGTACGCCGATAGGCTCGTTGCTTTCCCATAGCGCCAGCAGGCTGATATTCAGGAAGCCCGGCACGTCTACCATCAGCGTTGGCCCGGCCACCAGCATTTGCTTGCGCGAGGCGTAGCCCTTGTCGTTCTTGTGATTCCAGTCGAATCCCGCAGTGAAACCCAGGCCGCGCATGCCGGCGCCTTTGAACTCTTTGCCGGACAGCTTGCCGATATCCAGTGTGTGGCGATACAGCAGGTAGGTTTCAGTCGCCCTATCGTCCTTGCGGTCGGACTTCAGGATGTCGAGGTTCATGTAATTGCTACCGTACTGGTAGCCGCTGGCGTGGGTCAGGTTGATCACGCTTTTACGGATGTCTTCCGGGTTGTACGGCTCGGCGAACCTGGTGCCGAAGCGGTAGCCGATGGAGTTGTCCATCCAGTCCAGCGCCATGGCCGGCTGTGCGGCGCCCAGCGCCAGGGAGACAACGGCGGCGGCGCGCGCCAGCGGTGGGAATCGGGTCATGCATCCTCCTGTTAGCGTAATTTCGGGGTGGCGTCGAGTTTGAACAACCCTACCACTTCTTCCAATCGTGCGGCCTGTTCGCTGAGCGATTGCGCGGCGGCGGCGGCTTCCTCCACCAGCGCGGCATTCTGCTGCGTGGTGTTGTCCATCTGCGTTACAGCCTGGTTGACCTGGTCGATGCCCAGACTTTGCTCCTGGCTCGCGCTGGCGATTTCCTGCATCAGGCCCGCCACGTTTTGCACCGACTTGACGATTTCCTGCATCGCGGCGCCGGCCGAATCGGCCAGCTTGCCGCCATCGGCCACCTGCTGCACGGATTCGGTGATCAGCTCTTTGATCTCTTTTGCTGCCGCCGCGCTGCGCTGGGCCAGGTTGCGCACTTCGCTGGCGACGACTGCGAAGCCGCGTCCCTGTTCGCCGGCGCGCGCCGCTTCAACGGCGGCATTCAGCGCCAGGATATTGGTCTGGAACGCGATGCCGTCAATCACGCCGATGATGTCGGAGATTTTGTTCGAGCTGGCCGTAATCGTGGCCATCTTTTCGACCACCTGCCCCACCACATGGCCGCCACGCTTGGCCGATTCGGCGGTACCAGCAACCAGCTTGTTGGCCTGTTCGGCATTGGCAGTGTTGTTATGCACGGTCGATGTCAGTTCTTCCATCGCGGCCGCGGTTTCTTCCAGGTTCGAGGCTTGCGCTTCAGTGCGGGCCGACAAATCCATATTCCCGCTCGCGATATCGCCGGTCGCGGCGCCGATAGCGCGGCTGCTGTCGCGCACGCGCAGGATGGTGGCGTTGAGCGATTCGACGAATTTGTTGAAGGCCGCAGCCAGCGCGCCCAGTTCGTCCTGCGACTGCACCGGCATGCGGCGTGTCAGGTCGCCACCGCCGCTGGCAATGTCTTCCAGCAGTTCGGCCGCCTGCGCTACCGGCGACGCGATGGCGCGGGCGATGACGAAGATCGCCAGCATGCCGATGCCGCCGCCGATGATGGCTGCGATCAGCGAGGTCATGGCGGCGCCGCGGGCGATGCCGGCCAGGACTTCGGCTTCCGGCACCTGCGCGACCAGGTAGGCATTCAGTTCGGGGATGAAGGACGATGCGACAAGCGTTTCACCTTCTTCGCCCTTGAAGCTGTCGGCCACGAAGGCTTCCCCGCCCAGCAGGCGCTTGGCCAGGGCCGGCGTCATGCCGGGCATTTCCGCAAACTGGTGCTTGCCGTCGACCATCTTTGGGTCGCGGTGGATCAGCACCGTGCCGTTCGCGCGCACCAGGAAGACGTAGCCGGATTGCCCAAGCTTGTAGCTGCGCACCGCCTCGGCCAGTGCATCGACCGACAGGCCAAGGCCTGCCACCGCCTGTTTGCCGCCCGCGGTCTGCACGCGGGTGTTGATGAACAACATATAGGTATTGGCGCTGACGTCCTTGTCGATGTCCAGCGTGTACGGCGCGCTGCCGGACAGGAAACCGTAGAACCACTGGTCGCTGGCGGCCTTTTCGTTCAGCGTACGGTCATAGCCCTTGTCGGTGAAGTACTTGCCGGTCGCGCGCGAGACCCAGAAGACGGTGGCCGCATTGTTCTTGGCCTTGAGGTTCTTTGCTTCGGCCGTCCATGCGGCCGCTCCTTCGTCCGGCACACCGGCGTCCTCCCAGGCATGCAGGAAGGTGTTGTTGGCCAGCGTTCTCGATACCGCCAGCGGGGTGGCGATCTGGCGCAGCACGTCATTGCGAATGGCCGCCACCTGGGCCGGGAGTTCCTGCCGCAGCACGCGCTCGCGCGCTGCCTGGCTGGTCTTCATGATGCTGAGGGTGGAGGAAATGATGATGAACAGCAGAAGGGTCAGGCCCATGCTGAGAAGAAGCTTGTGCCGGATGGACAAGCGATGCAGCAATTCCATTCGATCTCCCGGTGTCGATATTGTCCGTCCAGCATATCAACGCCCGGGAGCCGCCACAATCTATCCAGACGAATATGGCGGATTCTCACAACAGCTACTGCTACTCGATTACAGCCCTCAGTTCGGCGACTTGGGCTGCCAGAGCGGCCACTTCTTCGCGCAGGGACGCTACTTCCTGCTCTAATTGGGTCACGCGGTCGGCACGGCTGCTGCCGCCCTCGCCCGCTCCGCTTGCGCTGCCGCCGTAGGCGCCGGCGGTAGCTTCGCGTGCCAGCGATTCTTCGCCGCCAAGCAGCTGGCCGTAACGCGGTTCGCGCGAACCTGGCGCCAGCGGCAGCTTGGCCACCAGCGGCGGATACTTATCAATCAGGAACTGCAGGCCAGTTTCAACATCCGCCACCGACTTGAACTCGTGCAGGCGGCCAGTGCGGGTGCGGATTTCGCCGGCCGTTTGCGGGCCGCGCAGCATGAGGATGGTCAGGATTGCCAGTTTGTCCTGCTCCAGCGTCCACTTCATGCGCATGCGGTGCTCGTACTTGACCACGCGCGCGCCGGACTGGCTGACCGTGCCCACCAGCTTGCGCTCGGCCAGGCGGGCCAGCACGTCGGCCACGGTTTCTTCGCTTAACTGCATTACCGGCTCGCGGCTGGAGAGCTGGTTGCAGCCGTTGGTCAGCGCGTTCAGCGACAGCGGGTAGTTGTCCGGCGTTAGGCCTTCTTTTTCGGCCAGTACCGCGAGCACGCGGATTTCAAACGGGTCCAGAATGTCGTCCATGATTTTTCCTTATTCGACCAGTTTGTTGAGCTCTGCCTGATCGAGCTTGTCGCAGGCCTTGATGTCCGGACAGGACAAGCCGGCCGCCTTCATGGCTGCCGACAGGCGTTCGATCTGTTCTTCCTGTGCCACCGCGTGGGTGATCAGGCTATGCAAGGCCTTCGAAAGCGGGTCGTCGCCGTTGGCGGTCACGCCGTATGCGGAGAAGAAGCGAGAGGACGGCGATGGGGCGTGTTCTTTCTGTACCAGGTGGGCTGGGTTGCCGACCGCCGTGGCGCCGGCGGGTACGGGCTTCAGCACCACGGCGTTGGAGCCGACTTTCGCGTATTCGCCGACCGTGAAGCCGCCCAGCACCTTGGCGCCGGCGCCGATGATGACGCCGCGCTCCAGTGTTGGATGGCGCTTGGCGCCCGCGTGCAGCGAGGTGCCGCCGAGGGTGACGCCCTGGTAGATGGTGCAGTCGTCGCCGACTTCCGCGGTTTCGCCGATCACTACGCCGAAGCCGTGGTCGATGAAGACGCGGCGGCCAATCGTGGCGCCGGGGTGGATCTCTATGCCGGTGATGATGCGCGCCAGGTAGGAGATGAAGCGGCCCAGCCATTTCAGGCCGTGGGTCCAGCACCAGTGCGCCCAGCGGTGCATGACGATGGCTTGCAGGCCGGGGTAACAGGTCAGCACCTCCCAGCCATTGCGAGCTGCGGGATCGCGCTCGATGATGCTGCGGATGTCGTCACGGAGGTGGTCAAACATGGTGGTGCTTTAGGGGGATGTTGTTCAGGCAAATATCATAGCGCATATGCCTGGGGATTGCTGGCGGCCAAACCGATACGCGGCAGCCGCGGGCAAGTAAGTGTCAGACCCTGCGGGTCTGACACTGGTTTACCGGTTTAGGCTTCGCGTGCGATACGCTGGCGGCGAGCTTCGTACAGGCAGACGCCCGAAGCAACGGATACGTTGAGCGATTCAACCGAGCCGAACATCGGAATCGACACGAGCACATCGCAGGTCTCGCGAGTCAAGCGGCGCATGCCCTCGCCTTCCGAGCCCATGACGATCGCGGTCGGGCCGGTGTAATCGCCTTCGTACAGGGTCTTGTCGCCATCATCCGAAGTGCCGATCAGCCAGATATCGCGTTCTTTCAGCTCGCGCAGGGTGCGCGCCAGGTTGGTCACGGTGATGAACGGCACCGATTCGGCGGCGCCGGAAGCCACCTTGGCAGCAGTAGCGTTCAGGCCAACCGAGCGGTCTTTAGGCGCAATCACCGCATGCGCGCCAGCGCCATCCGCCACACGCAGGCAGGCGCCCAGGTTATGCGGATCGGTAATGCCATCCAACACCAGCAGCAGCGGCGGGCCTTCGACCGCATCCAGCAGTTCGTCCAGGTTGCGCGCCAGCGCCAGCTGGGATGCAAACGCAATCACGCCCTGGTGGCGGCGGGTGCCGACGATCTTGTCGAGGCGTTCGGATTCCACTGGCATCACGCGCACGCCAGCCGCTTTCGCATGGGCGATCAGGTCTTTCATGCGGCGGTCGTCGCGGGCCTGGTCGAAGAAGATCTCTTCAACGCTGGAAGCTTCGTGGCGCAGGCGCGAGGTAACGGCATGGAAGCCGAAAATCATTTTGTTCTTGGACATCGTAGTTCTCAAAATAAGTCCGGCGCCGAAGCGCCGGACGGGTGCTTATCGTTTCTTCTTAGGCTTTGCAGCCTTGGTCACGCGCTTGGCGGCGGTTTTCGGCTTGGCCTTTGGCTTCGGCTTGGCTGCCTTGCGCGCGGCGGGAGCCGGCGGTGCGTAAGCCGAAGAAGCTGCGCCACGCTTGGACGTCGAGCGGCCAGGGGCGCGGGTCGGCGCTTCTTCGCGCGTCGAGATCGACGGCGCCGAGCGGGCCGCCTTGCGCTTGCGCGCCACGGACGGGCTTTCGGCTTCGTCGTCAAAGCTGTCGAAATCGCCAAGCGAACCTACCAGGCCGCCACCTTTACGGGATGGCTTCTTGCCTTGCGGCGGCAGGGTCGAAATTTCGCTGTCGGCCAGGCGCAGGTCGATCTTGCGCGACTCCAGGTCAACGCGAACCACTTGCACGTTCACGCGGCCGGTCAATTGGTAACGCTTGCCGGTACGCTCGCCGCGCAGTTCGTGGCGGGCATCATCGTATTCGAAGAAGTCCGCACCCAGGTCGGTGATGTGCACCAGGCCTTCCACGAACAGCTGGTCAAGCTGCACGAAGATGCCGAAGTTGGTCACGCCAGTGATGATGCCGCTGAACTCTTCGCCCAGCTTATCCTGCATGAAGTAGCACTTCAGCCAGGCTTCCACGTCGCGCGAAGCTTCGTCGGCGCGGCGCTCGTTCGCCGAGCAGTGCACGCCCAGCGCGTCCCAGATGGTCTGGTCGCCCTTGGACTTCGGCTCTTTGCCTTCCTGCTTGTCCTTCAATGCCTGGCGGCGTTGCGCGTTCGAGATCGTGGTGTTCAGCACCGACTTGTCGCCGATCTTCGGCTCGTACTTCTTGCCCGCCAAGATCGCCTTGATGGCGCGGTGGGTCAGCAAGTCCGGATAGCGGCGGATCGGGCTTGTGAAGTGGGCATAAGCCTCGTACGCCAGGCCGAAGTGGCCGATATTGTCAGGGCTGTAGACCGCCTGCTGCATGGAACGCAGCAGCATGGTTTGCAGCAGCTGAGCGTCCGGACGCTCCTTGATCTTCTTCATCAAGTCGGCGTAGTCGCGCGCTACCGGCGTATCGCCGCCTCCCAGCGACAGGCCAAGCTGCTTCAGGAAATCGCGGACTTGCGTCAGCTTCTCCTTGGTCGGGCCGGCGTGGATACGGTAGGTGCCTGGGTGCTTGTGGCGCAACAGCAGGTCCGCCGCGCACACGTTCGCCGCCAGCATGCACTCCTCGATCAGCTTGTGAGCATCGTTGCGGGTGCGCGGGATGATCTTCTCGATCTTGCCGGCCGGGTTGCAGACGATGTAAGTCTCAGTGGTCTCGAAATCGATCGCACCGCGCTCCTGGCGCGACTTCTGCAGCGCGTGGTACACGTCGTACAGGTTCTGCAAGTGCGGCACGATCTCCGCGCGGCGCGCTGCTTCCGGACCCTTGGTGTTGCCAAGGATGGCCGCCACTTCGGTATAGGTCAGGCGCGCAGCCGAGTGGATCACGGCAGGATAGAACTGGTAAGCCTTCAATTCGCCCTGCGCGGTGATCACGGCATCGCACACCAGGGTCAAACGGTCGACGCGCGGGTTCAGCGAGCACAGGCCGTTGGACAGCTTCTCTGGCAACATCGGGATCACGCGGCGCGGGAAGTAGACCGAGGTGCTGCGTTCAAGCGCATCGGTATCCAGCGCATCGTTCGGCTTCACGTAATGCGACACGTCGGCAATCGCCACGATCAGGCGGAAGGCCTTGCTGCGGCCGATTTTCACCGGTTCGCAATACACGGCATCGTCGAAGTCGCGCGCGTCTTCGCCATCGATGGTCACCAGCGGCACGTCGCGCAGGTCGACACGCTCGCCCCAATCGGATTCGTGCACCACGTCCGGCAGCTTGGCTGCCTGCTTCAGCGCAGCATCCGAGAAAATATGCGGCACGCCGAACTTGCGCACGGCGATTTCGATTTCCATGCCCGGGTCGTCCATGTCGCCCAGGACTTCTACGATCTTGCCGGATGGCTGCTTGAAGCGGCCCGGCTGTTCGGTCAGCTCCACGCTGACGATCTGGCCCGACTTGGCCTTGCCGACAGCGCCCTGCACCAGGATGTCCTGGCTGATGCGCTTGTCTTCCGGCGCCACGACCCACGCCCCGTTCTCCTTCAGCAGGCGGCCGATGATGTGGGTAGTGCCGCGCTGGACCACTTCCACGATGGTGCCTTCCGGGCGGCCACGGCGGTCGTAGCCGATGATGCGGCCCAAGACTTTGTCACCGTGCAGCACCTTCTGCATCTCGCGCTCGGCCAGGAACAGGTCTTCGCCCGGTTCGTCAGGAATCAGGAAGCCGTAGCCGTCGCGGTGGCTGGACACGCGACCGGCAATGAATTCGGAATGGTCCGCCAGCACGTAGAAGCCACTGGTATCGGAACGGATCTGGCCGTCGCGCTCCATCGCATTCAAGCGGCGCGTCAGGACGGCTTGGGAATCGGCTTTGACTTTGAGCGACAGCGCCAGCGTGCGCAGGTCGAGCGGCGCCTTGGCGCTGCGGAAGATGCCGAGAATCTCTTCGCGGCTAGGAATGATATGAGTGGAGTTCAAAAGTTCTTCAGTAATCTTATTATTGGTTGTTAGTGTAACAGGAAGGGACGAGCACAAAAATCTTTCGCAGCCCCTTTGACATCGGCAGAGTTTCCTCTATAATTCTGGCTCTCGCAGCGATGCGGGAATGGCGAGTTGATGTGCAGCGTGGAATGAAAGTTCATCTGGCGCAAAACTCACCAAAGCAGTATGATAGCAGATGTTGTTGCTAATGCCCACGTGGCGGAATTGGTAGACGCGCATGGTTCAGGTCCATGTGCCGCGAGGTGTGGGGGTTCGAGTCCCTCCGTGGGCACCAAAAATTCCGCAGAGAAGCCGCTGATTATTCAGCGGCTTTTTTGTTTTTAAGCCCGCGGCAGCAGCGTCGGGTTCCTTGACGCCCCAGCCTCCCCGGCTGTCGCGCGCCACGGCCCGCCGGCGGCGCGCATACTTCTTGCGGCATCCTCCCTACCCATCAATCTGTAGGAGACCGCCATGAAAACATTGCTCGCCAGCCTTTTGCTGGCTGCCAGCACCGCCTCTGCAGCTCCGGTTTTCAACTTCAACTATGTCCCAGGCACTTCCCTCCAGGCGCAGCAAGGCTTCCAGGCCGCAGCCGCACGCTGGTCAAGTTTGCTGACAGACAATGTGACGGTAAATTTAACGGTCGGCTTCAACTCCCTGGGCGGCGGCATTCTCGGGCAAGCGGCCTCGGCGGAAGACTTCCACACCTATTCTTCAGTTCGCAGCGCTTTGGCGGCCGACGCCACTTCCGCTGCCGATGCCACTGCGGTATCCCATCTACCTGGCGGGTCATCCTTCGGCATGCTGCTCAACCGAACAGCCAACAACCCGAACGGCGCAGGCAGCGCCCTGCCCTATGTCGACAATGACGGCGACAACAATAACAAGATCCTGTCCATCACTAACGCTGAAGCCAAAGCCATCGGGCTGGCGGTAACGCCGCAAACCCTGTCGGGCTGTATCGGCAACTGCGACGGCTTCATCCAGTTCAACAGCGATTTCAAGTTCGACTTCAACCCAGGCAATGGCACCGATGCCAACGCCTTCGACTTTGTCGGCGTCGCAGCGCACGAGATCGGCCACGTGCTGGGCTTCATCAGTGGGGTCGACATCCTGGACGGCAATTCGCCGCCCTACAACGGCCCGTTTAACGACAACCTGTTCACTTATGTTTCCGCACTTGACCTGTTTCGCTACTCCACCATGAGTGCAGCGCACGGCTTGATCGACTGGACTGCCGACAACCGCGCCAAATATTTCTCGCTCGACGGCACCACGGTTGGGCCAGAGTTCTCCACCGGCGTGAACTTCGGCGACGGCCGCCAGGCCAGCCACTGGAAGGACAACCTGTTCATCGGCCTGATGGACCCGACCGCCGGCTTAGGGGAAACGCTGGAGATCACCGGGTACGACATATTGGCCATGGACGCCATTGGCTGGAACGTGGCCGCCATTCCCGAACCGTCGGGCTGGGCCATGCTCGGCGCTGGCATGCTGCTGTTTGCGGTGCGCCAGCGTGGCCGATCCAACAAGCTTTCATAATTAACTTGACGGGCGGACATCGGGCCTTTACTATGCGTGCCTCGTTGCAGAACAACGCGACAATGCCCACGTGGCGGAATTGGTAGACGCGCATGGTTCAGGTCCATGTGCCGCGAGGTGTGGGGGTTCGAGTCCCTCCGTGGGCACCAAAAAT